>OBSA01000004.1_pt1 | contig 142606 bp, 109 predicted proteins | sample 1501291 | NCBI WGS metagenome assembly OBSA01 (sample SAMEA3360679, study PRJEB22359) | human gut metagenome | biome: ENVO:urban biome; feature: ENVO:human-associated habitat; material: ENVO:feces | place: Bangladesh | collected 2011 | reverse complement strand
AGTAACTATAGAATTGACCGCTCTCGCGGTCTCAACAATCAGAGTGTTTTTGACCACGAAACCGTTCCTTCGCGCAAAGTTTACTTAAATTATTTATAATGCGTTTGCCCTGTAATATTTTTGCATTACAACAACGTTATCGGAAGATTCATTTCTTCAAGGATTAAAATCACGCCATCCCTGAACAATCCATCAAAAATATATAAAATGACTGTATACGAAATAAAAGAAAGTAAAATAAAACAGGACAATTTAAGTTTTATTGTCTCAAAATTTAATCCGCAAGAAAATTGAAATGTAACAAACAGCAAAATATACAGAACAAAAAAAATTAAAAATTTATCTTTTATCAAAGTAACAGAAACCAATGTTATAACCGTGAGCATAACTGAAATCAGTTTGTTTATGCCGTCAGCCATAAAAACTGAAAAAACAATCTTTAACAGAAGATAGGCGGCAAAAAGACAGCAGATTATAAAAATCATAGAATTTGTAATTTCGGGAGTTTCAGGAAACTTTGCAAAAATACCAATCTTAAATGAATCAAATTCAAACCTTTCAAGAAAAGAAAATTCACTAAAAGCCAGCAGTTCCGGCCTAAGGCAAAAAATCACGCCGCATGAAAAAACTGTATCAAAAAAGACATCCAGAACATTCATAAAACCCCGGAAAAATTTTATCTCCGCGGATTTCATCATCTCGCTTCTTTTTTCAGCAGCCTCATTTCTTTTGCGGCGTTTTTCTGAACGCTCCCTAGCCTTTTCCTCTTCTTTTAATTGACGAAGAATCTTTTTTTCTGTCCGCTTCCGTGCGGTATTTCTAAAAAATTCATTCTTCTTTTGCACAATTTTTTCAAAAAGACTATTAACCTTTAGCTTTAAAACGTAAACAACTTTTTTCAAGGCAGAAGAGAATTTGGTAAAAAACGATTTAATCTTTATCCATATTGCAGAAAAAAAGTTTCTGCTTTTTTCAAAAAAGGAATTCATAGTTTCGCCTTCAAAATAAACTTACTTGCAAGTGTATGTCGCAACAGTCTGATAAGAGCCGGTCTTTGCAGAAGAAACGCCTATATTAAGCTGAGAAACATTTATCGGAACTGTAAAATCCAAAGAACTTTAATTTAGATTTCATAAAAATATTCTAGCATAAAATTAAAAAAAATCAATTTAACAGGTAGCCTGAATGTCGAGCTTTTTGTAAAAAGAATAAAAGCGCAGGCAGATTTGCAATTTGTGAAGATTTTTGGCGATTGAATTAATTAAAGTGCGGGTACCCGAATTAATACAAGCGTAGCGCGAGCCAAATCCATCTCGGCAAATTGAAAATCTGCCGAGAGCGTTCTTTCATAATTTGCAAATAAGTCTGATGTTGCACAAATCTTTGCTCAGAATTTAAAAAAACATAGAAACGGAGCTGGACTAACGCAAAAGCAACTTTCTGAACGTTTGGAAATTTCTCAAAAACATCTTTCCTTCATTGAAACAGGAGTTCAATTCGCCTCTGCGTCATTAATTGACAAAATATGCAAAGAGCTAAATATCTCCTGCGGAGATTTATTTGCAAGCGAAAAAGACGTAAACATAAAAGAAGTAAATATGATTTGCACAATGATGCAGAATATTGTAATTCCACAATTCTTAATAATTGAATCAAAATTAAGGAAAATAGAAAACAAACTGAATGGCTTGCCAGACGAAGAAGATGAGCTTATTTAGATCAAATGCCGAGTTTTATAAATTCGGCACTCAGGCTATTTAATATTTTATCATCATTTTTCCTGGCCAGACTGTTGAAAAACCGTCTGTTTCTGAATCTGTCCCGCACCAGTAATGCAGATACGGCGGTTCTGAATCGCCTAACTTTGAATAAAAATAGATGCGGACAAAGCCACCGGACGGAATATCAACCGGATTGTCGGAACGCGATGACTGAACACAATTATAATGACCAGAAGCGTCAATCTTCGACTCAAAAAAATCATACCAATAAACAGGCTGATCCGCGCTTAAAGTTCTGATTTCAGCTGATTGCGCTCCAAACCCATTGTTAAAAATAATATTGAAAAATTCTTCCGGCAAATCTGATTTTTTTATGTCGTAGTAGAACCATGAACCGGCAGCCGGCAATTCTTCTGTATTCCAGCCTGAAAATTTTACAATGGCATTATAACCAAATACAACCCCGAAACAAGAAAAATATGTATCATGCGAAGGTTGTTCTGGAAAATAAAAAATTTGCTTTATATTTTTCGAGGTATTAGCCTCCAAAAATATATTTTCTGTAAGATCTGTATAAATTCCTTCAACCGACAATGAACTATCCTTCAGCCATGTCGCTCTTTTCAGAAAAGCCCCGTACGACTCGATAGATTCATTACGTTTTTTTACATACTCAACATCGTACGTTGTCTTGTACCATTTGCCCGGTTCCAAATCGTATTTATAATCTAAATTATAGCCCGTCCAGTTTTCAGGATTTTCCTTCGTTGAAATACCTAAATACGCGAGATTTCCAAACATTCCCTCGCAATCATCAACAGAGCCTTGCGTAACGCACATCTTAAATTTGTCATCAAGCGAAAATTTCACAAAAACAGTTTCGTCCGTTGTGTTCACAAAATATGTGTCGTCTGTGCCATAACGTTCATACAACCTTTTTTCAACTTTTATGCCTGGAACAACATTTTCTGACATAACCCTAAAACTTGTTACTGTATTTTTTTTAGAATGCCACTCATCTTTATCACTTAAAACAAACTGACCATAAATAAACTTTCCGGCAGGAATTGCAATGGATTTTTCACAAGGGATAAAATGCCAATCTCCTTCCAGAGTACCGGCAAAATATAATCCCAAATCCGGATTTTTATTCAAAATTTCAGGGATGCTTGTTTCTTCTATTTCAATATTTTCAATCTTCAAATTGCAAGGTTTTCCGCATGAAAACCAAATAGTAGGAATCCGAACTTTTTCTCCATTAAATTGAATTCCGGCAAGATACATTGTCACTTTTTCTGTCACACCTTTAGACAACGGATGTTTACTAAATCCAGTAGTATCTTTTTGATTACTAAAAGAATGCGCCCAAGAACTGAATTCCCCCTCATGCCATTCATTATCTTTTTCATAGCCACCTGCTAAATCCGCATCGCTTGTAATATCAAAACTAAGTCTGGAAATTTTCCCGACCGGAATAGGATTATTCAGCAAACGAATATCAACTCCTGTATTTTGCGGACATCCTTTCTTAAATGAAATATCCACAGTATCTTCTGTAAAAACCGCGACAATATCTTCTGGAGAATTATCTTCCGAACCAATATTCACACCCGTTCCAAAATATTGAACATCCGGAATTTCTTCTATCGTATAATTTTTTATGTATAGTTTTGAAACAGTTCCGCAAGCAATAAAAACAGTGCTGTCAGCCCAATCATATTTTGCAGTTCCTGTTGTAACAGAGAAAGTTTGATATTCTGTGGAAACTTTACAATATACACTATTTCCTATACATGAAACTTTTCCGTCTTTTGCCTCTAATTTTACATAACCATCTTTATCAGATTTAAGGTCAAAACTGATTTTATAATTTTTGCCGGCTTTTACTTCTGGCGAAGCAGTCGGTTGAATAAAATATTTCCAAACTCTAAACAAATGAGGTTCTTTATTTTCGAAGATGTACTCTGAATCTGTTTTTTCAATAAAAATATTTTCTATGCTTTTTACATACTCACAATCAAAAGCGTTTGGCCTTGTAGTTCTAGTTTCTTCTGTTATCAGATTCTGTTCCCACAAATAAAAATCCCCGGCCGTCATCTCGATTTTTTTTAGCTCTTCTTTTACCTGGGTAATGTCATTTTTGTCGTCTTCAGTCAGTTCGGCATCTTTTATTCCTTCACCCTTGTTATTGTAATCAGAATTTTCGGGATTGTTTTTTATCGCATCTTGAATTGTGCTGTCCGCAGAACCAATCGCCACATTCACATCAACGATAATCGTAACGGTCGCACCATTTTCTGAAATTATTCTTCCAATTTTTATAGCACCAGCAAGAGCAAGATTTTTTACAGTTTCCGAAACAATAACATTTTCAATTGAAGCACCGGAACTTTCAGAATCCAGCTTGCAGCCGCTAAAAACAAAAGCCCTGGTTACAGGAGCAGAACCTCTGAAAACAATATGAACTCCAACCTTTTTTACAACAAGTTTTAGAACCGCAGTCGAATCAATATATATCGCCTCTCCGCCGCCATTAACAAAAAGCTCTTCAACCGGCTTACAGTTTTCAAAAGTAAAGTTTCCATCGCCAACATTTTCATCAACAATGACAGTTTTTACCCTTTCAATATTTTTTAATACAACACCCGGACTTTTTACAATGAACTTTGCATTTTTTACGTCGCCATTTTTTATTGTTATCGATTTTGAAATCACATAAGGAGTATTCTTCCTGATAAGCAAATCTTCTTTTTCCAAATCAATCTCATCACCATTTTCCGCAATAGCAATTCGCTGCATCAACGTCATCTTAAGCTCGTTGCTTGAATCAGAGACTTCATTTCTACAACCAAAAAATAACGCGGCAACAGCAAAAAACAAAAAGAAGATTTTTTTCATCAACTTTCTCCACAAACAATATAATGATTTATTTTCTTTCAAGGCTTGATATGAAATCATTCAATTTTTTATCAAATGTTACAAGTTTTTCAAAGTTCCAATATACTACTCCCAAACCGCTTTTGTCGACAAATCAAGTTCTGCCGTCGTTTGCGCGGAATCCACAACCCAGACGGATTTTCCTTTTCTTAGGAAAAATACAACTTCATTTTGCGCATATTTTACAAAGTGCATTCCTTTTGAAAGCCGGGTTATTTCCGGCAAGCCTTTGTCCAGCCCAGAACCCAATGCGCAGCGAACCATTTTCATATCTTCCGGCAAATACACGTTTCTTCCGGATGCGTTTTGCCTGTAAACCGGAGCAATCATTATGTCATCATCAAGCAAAAGCTGATCTTCTGTCTGAACGGCAATCTCGTCATCCGCAAATTCAAACGCAAGAGGCTTAAAGAAAAGAGAATTTTCAGCGCTCGCTTTCTTTAGCTTTTCGTAAAGATACGGAAGAATTCTGTACCTGAAGCTTACAATTCCTCTAAAATCTTCCGTGTTTTCAAACTGATAAAATTCCTGTTCCCGTGTTCCCAGCGCAGAATGATTTCTCATCAAAGGAGTCCATATTCCAACGCCTAAGAAACGAAGCAAAAGCTCGCGGCTTGTGTTTCCGCCAAAACCGCCCAAATCGCATCCTGTGTACAAAAAGCCGCACATATTCAAGCCCGGAAGCTGATGGATTAAAAGCTCAATGTGATTCCACCAGGAAGCATTGTCGCCCGTCCAAATTCCACCGTACCTGTGAGCCCCGATATACGAAGCGCGGCTAAAAATAAGCACATCATTCTTGCAGTTCTTAGTAAAAAATTCGCTTGCGGCTCGGGTCATATTGTAGCCATAAAGATTATGGACTTTTGAATGTTGAACCACCGCAAGTCCGTTCTGAACATCCTCCGCAAGAGCTCCGGCAATATCGGCAGGAACTTTATGATAAAAACTCTTGTAGTCATCCATAGAATTTTGCACACCAAGAACAGCATCTTTTAATTTCCAAGTGTCATAAACTTCTGGATTTTTATTGTCTATTACAGAAAGAATTTCTTTATAAGCATTTTTTAGTCCATCCTCAGAATAAAAAAGAGCCGGCTCATTCATGTCGTTCCAAAAACCATCGATTCCCATATCCGTAAGTTTTTTATAAAGACCGCCAAACCATCTCCTAGCCGCAGGATTTAAAAAATCTGTAAAATGCGAAAGTCCCGGCCAAACACCAGCCGCAAAAAGAGAACCGTCCGCCTTTTTACAAAAATAATCATTCTGAACGCCTTCTGAATCTGGAGCGGCATCTTCAACTTTTATGCCCGCATCGATTATTGGCACAATGTGAACATTTTTTTCCTTAAAATCAGAAACAGTTTTTGCAAAATCAGAAAAATTCTTCTTATTAATAGAAAAATCTCTGAAACCCTCCATATAATCAATGTCCAAAAAAATCGCATCAAGCGGAATATTCTTTTCTTTGTAGTTCTTGTAGACTCTTTTTAAATCTTCTTCAGAACCATATCCCCAGCGGCTCTGCATAAAACCCAGCGACCAGACCGGCGGAACGTAACTGGCTCCAATCATTTTTCTGAATTGACCCGCAACGTCTAAAAGACTATTTCCTTCTATATAGTACATATTCAAATGCACATCTTCAATTTTCACACTTACAGTATCAAAGCTAGAAAAAGCCGCATCAATCTGAACCAATCCCGGATAGTCAAAAAAAAGCCCGAACGCATTCTTGGAATCCGGCTCGTAAAAAATCATAAAATTATGAGCGCCGTAAAGAGAAGTTTTTTCCTCTGTATGAGAAAATTCATCCGTACACCAGCAGTTGTAAATCCTGCCCCTTTTGTTAATTCCGCCCATGGACTGCCCTAGCCCGAAAATCATTGTTTTTGGCGAAACATGCATTCTAAAAGAAAATCCATCATTTTCATTTATTGAAATTTGCGCATATTTAAAAGAACTTGCATCATCTGAAAAAATTTTTGCCTCCTCAGGAAGACAAACCACCGATTCCGTATTAAAAGGCTTTCCAAAAATATATTTGCTTATCATAATTTAAGTATAAAGGCACAAAAAAAAATTGTCGAATTTTTTATGCAGACAAAAGTTATATTTTTAAGCAACCCGCGTTTCAGGGCGTTCCGTCCGCTCTGGTTTCGCAACGCTCAACCGCCGCAGCCGTCGGCTGTTCCGTCCTTCGCTAACCGCTCATTCTCCGCACTCACTCCGTTCGCTTGCGGTGAACCGCAGGGACTCCATAGCCTAACGCACGCAAGCCACAACATATAGAACTTCTGATTCTATGCGAAAAGGAGAATATCCTGAAATTTTAAAACTTAGTGCGGTTACATACGGTGAATACAATCAACAGGAAAACAAAGCTTTGCTTTATGAAGATATGTTTCTTAAAAATAGAAAAGATGATTTGAATAAAATATATTTATGGAAACTGATAAAACATCAAATTTTTAAAAGAAGAATTCAAAACCTAGCAAATGGCTCAGCTAAGTCAATGTTAAATAATTACTTTCCGTTTTTTACTCTATACTTGTTTTCAATATCAAACCATCGAGGAATATCAAGTTTTTCGCCGTAAAAATTCTGATAACTTTTTAAAAACTTGCTTCTCCATGTTCCTGCGTTTTCATGCGTTTTAGGATTTTGAAAAACCGCCTGCTCAACCGCCGAAATAAAATCCTCAAGATTTTCAAACATATAAAAATCGCGCGGCTTCTTGCTGTACCACACACCAGGCCTAATTTTATGAACCTGTCCCTGCTTGACCTGTAAGTTGATAGACCATTCTTCCATCGGTCTTGTGATTTCCCAGACTTTTTTAAGCCAGACATCTTTTATCGTAACAATGCCGTCATCGCCCATGTCATAGCCAAAAATCAGATAATCGACATCAAGCATATACGGCTTTTCAATGATTTCCTCCGAATACATTCTGAAATCCGCAATATCAAAGCCCGGGTTTGCATTCCTGTTGAACGCTTTCACTTCAAGAAGATTTTTAGTTTCATCGCTCTTGTCAAGAAAAAAGTCCGGTGGCATCTGCGTGTTCGGATTCGGCGAATACTCGATTTCGCGCTTTTCAAACCAGCCCTGAAGCCATTCCTGAATGATATTTCCAACAACATCTTTTTGCTTTACGATAATATCAACATCGCCCAGAAAAAATTTAATCTGTCCTTTCAGCTCAAGGATTTTGTCCTCATTCAAAAGCTTTTCATAAACTTCACGCGCACTCAGTTTCATTTTTTCTATCCTTTTTTATTTGACTTTGAATTTTTCCTGATTTCTGAGTTTCAGTTCCTTGCATTGCATCAAGAACTCTTTCTGCAACGGCCATTGTCATAGGCACAACAACTGTATTTCCGAGAAGATCGTATCCGTCCTGAAGCGAGACATCAAATTTAAAATCTTCCGGGTAGCCAAAAAGACGCAAGCCCTCGCGCAACGTAAGACGTCGGATTCCGTTTCCATCAGGAACAAATAGATGCTCCATATCCATTGCCACAAGAGTGGGTGCGATTTCCTTTGGGCTCATGATTTTTGCGACTTCGTAAGACATTTTTCCGGCTACAATGTTATATCCAAGGGGAAGACTTTCGTCCTGAACTCGGATTCCATTCTCTTTTTTCTTTGGATGCTCTTTTACCAAATATTTTTTCTGAACCAAATCTTCTAGCATTTCTTCCAGATTCGGCTTGTCGTAAAAAGTTTTTATTTGCTCGATTGTGAGCGGCATTCCGTCCATCCAGTCAATTCCGAATTCCTCCGCCCATTTTTTCTTACGCCGCTCCTTTAAAAGAAGATTTAAAACCTCCTTTTGTTCTGGCGAAACTGTACCTTTGTATTCAATATCCCAGCTGTGGATATTTTCCGCTCCGCCGCGCTTATCCTTTATTGCTTTTCCAAGAAGTTCTGAAACCTTAAAATGAGAAAGCAGAAGTTTTACAAAAGGCGAGTCAGAGACAGGCTCGCCATGTTGCAAAATCGACCCAAGACTCTTGTGGACTGGAATAAAATTTTCCAGAGTAGGATTTGTATTTTTTGTTCCGACAATATAAATCCGCTTTCTCTCCTGTGGAACTCCAAATTCATTTGCGTTAAGAACTTTCCAGCTGACTTTATAATCTAAATTTTCAAGATGAGAGAGAATTGTTGATAAAGTCCGTCCTATTTTATCGCTTTTGTTTTCCCTGTCGTGGTTCACAAGTCCTTCTACATTTTCAAGAACAAATCCTTTCGGCTGTTTCTCCTTTAAAATTCGCTCTACTTCAAAAAAAAGTGTTCCACGTGTATCCATAAATCCACGTCTTTTTCCAGCGGCAGAAAAAGCCTGACAAGGAAACCCGCCGAGAAGAATGTCAAAGTCTGGAATTTCAGAGGCTTCTATTTTTGTGATGTCGCCGAAAACCTTTTCTTCCGGATGATTCTGCATTAAGACCGAAACTGCATAAGGCTTTATTTCTGATGTAAAAACACATTCAGATGCAATTCCGTTTTTTTTACAGGCAAGCTCAAAACCTTTCCGTATTCCGCCTATTCCAGCAAAGAGATCGATGAATTTTATTTTTTTAAAATCGATGCAACACACGCAAAACACTATACAACTTTTTCATTTAATTTACTAGTTGACAATTTTTTGATGACACGGTACGCCAGCTTAAAAAAAAGAACGAAGTTTATAAACCTATAATCGACAAATCAAAAATTTGTCGTGTAGAAATCATTAGAAAAAGCGGAAACTTTGTACAAATCTTTAATGCAGCGATATTTTGCACAGCAAAATTCGGAAAGCAGTTTGTCGCGACAAATATTTTAGATAAAAAATTTAACTTTTAAGCATCATATTTGGATTAAACTCCAACCTTTTATTAATTAAAAAAAAACATGGGATTACAATCCAAAGTTATTGTTTCCCCTAGATGATGCCCCTGCGATAGATTTTAACGGCATAAAACAGATAAATGTGTTGGAATGGCTATTAATATAAAAAAATCAGCCAACTGAGCTAGGAGATAAGGCGGATTGTGGAACAGGTGAGGTGGATTTTCGCATTTACAGGAGTATCTTAGCCCCGATTGCTACGGAAAGACCGGAATGGAGCGTACGCGGAATGAGGACTTGAAGTAAAAGCGGGTCGCGCGCTGGTGGAATTCGCTCCTTTTTATCAGATTAAGGGATAATTGCCCAAAACTGAATATCTTATTAAAATAGAAGAAATTTGCTGTTTTTGAACACAGGATGGAAAAATATAATGGAAAATTCTAAACGAACTGTAACTTGCGGCGAGCTTACTAAGGCTGACGTTGGCAAGAAAGTTGTATTGAACGGTTGGGTCAGCCGAACGCGCGACCTTGGCGGACTTATTTTTATCCGTTTGCGCGACCGCTATGGAATTACCCAGGTAATGGTTGGCGACAATGCTTCGGACGAAGTTAAAAAAATCGCCGCTTCCTTAAAGTCGGAATATTGTATCGCTGTTGAAGGCGTTGTTGCCGCACGTGCTGAAAAAGACGTGAACAAGGACATGGCGACCGGCGAGATTGAAGTTGAAGCTTGCGACATAGAAATCTTTACAACGTCGCAGGAATTGCCTTTTAGTATTGAAGAAGTCCGCCAGAAGGATGGAACTCTTGTTGTTGCGAACGAGGATTTGCGCCTTAAATACCGCTATCTTGATTTGCGCCGCGAACCTATGCAGCACAACATCATCTTGCGTTCGGCTGTAACTTTTGCCACACGCGAATTTTTGACTTCCAAGGGTTTTTTGGAAATTGAAACTCCTACTTTTATTAAATCAACTCCGGAAGGCGCGCGCGACTACCTTGTTCCGAGCCGTGTTCATCCGGGAAAATTCTATTCTTTGCCTCAGTCGCCGCAGCTTTACAAGCAGCTTCTGATGGTTTCGGGATTTGATAAGTATTTCCAGATTGCGCGCTGTTACCGCGATGAGGATGCCCGCGGAGACCGCCAGCCGGAATTCACTCAGATTGATATGGAAATGAGCTTTACAAACCGCGAGGAAGTTCTGGAAACAACCGAAGAGCTTATGCGCCACATTTTCAAGAAAACCCTGAACTACGAGCTTCCGGTTCATTTTGACAGAATCAGCTGGGACGACGCTTTTGACCTTTACGGAAGCGACAAGCCGGACTTGCGCTTTGACATGAAGATGCAGGATGCGGCTTTTATGGCGGATTTGAGCGACTTTAACGCATTCAAGGCTGGAGGTGCAAACGCAGACAAGAACATTGAGCGCCACAAGCGAAGCGGACTTAAAGCCCTTGTTGTAAAGAACGCCGCGGACAAATATTCAAGAAAGCATATTGAGGCACTTGAAGCAGTTGCAAAAATCAACCATGCGAAAGGCCTTGCCTGGATGAAGGTTGACGCGGAAGGAAAATTTGAAGGCGGAATCTCAAAGTTCTTCGCCGGAAAAGAAGCGGAAATCTGCTCAAGGCTTGGAGCGGAAAAGAACGATCTTCTTTTGTTTGTAAGCGACGAAAAATGGCAGACAGCGTGCGTTGCGCTCGGAGCGGTCCGCAAGCAGCTTGGAAAAGACCTGAACCTTTACAACCCGAAAGACGAATTCCACTTCGCATGGATTATCGACTTCCCGTACTTTGCATGGAACGAGGAAGAAAACCACTGGGAAACAGAGCACCACATGTTCACGCTTCCGCAGAAAAAATACTGGGACACTTTGGAAAGCGACCCTGGTTCTGTAAAAGGCGACCTTTACGACCTTGTTCTGAACGGCTACGAGCTTGCCTCAGGCTCAATGCGTATCAACGACCCGGCGCTGCAGGAACGCATCTTTGAAATCGTAGGCTACAGCCGCGAGCGCGCAGAAAAAGCGTTCGGATTCTTGGTACAGGCATTCAAGTTCGGAGCGCCGCCGCACGGAGGAATCGCCCCGGGCCTCGACCGCCTTATAATGCTCATGTGCCACGAGGAAAGCATCCACGAAGTAATCGCCTTCCCGAAGAACAACCTTGCAATGTCGCCGATGGACGAGTGTCCGAGTGCGGTTGACCAAAGCCAATTGGATGATTTGCATCTAAAGTGCACAGAGGTTGAGAAATAATGCGCACGGGTTTTCCACAAGGAAAACCCGGTAGCAAGACGCGAAGCGGATTGCGACAGCTATATATTCAGTGTGTTGAAAAAGAAACATAAAATGTTGAGAACAAAAAAGCGGAGTGTAAAAGCTCCGCTTTTTTGTTTGCCAGGCAATCAAGGGGCATGACTTTTCCCCCATTTTGTTATTTGGACTTAGATTCAATAAGTTTATCTATATCTTTATAAGCATTTTCCAAAGCTTCAGCATGATACATTTCGTACATATCGAAAACATAATCTGTCAGTTTTAATTCATCAAGTTGACGAAGAACATTGTCAGCTGTTGTATTTTTATAGCAAGCATACTGTTCCATTAGGAAAATAAAAAATTCCATTTCCTTTGTCATTTAATCCCTCCTTAAATACAAGGAGTTACGAGGTTCTCCTGTAACAAGTTCTGCTTCCCACATATCAAAAATTCCTGCAGGACTGAATTCCCACATTTCAAGTTCAGTATCGCAAAGCATCTGATAGGTCTTGGAAAACAAGAACTTTCTGTAAGAGTCCATAATTGAATATCCATATTTATTGCTTATAAGTAAAGAAACCTCGTTATCATAAAACTGAAGAATATAGGGCAGTTCTTTTCCCATTTATTTTACCTCCAGAAAATTAAGTTTTTTATAGCTTTTTCGGTTCTAAATGTGTACTGGTCGCATAATTTTTGAGGCATTAGTCGTTTTATTGTCTCTTCAATATTATAAATCTCGGCAAAATAAAGACTTATGACGGGCATTGTCCTATCGTTTGCCACAGGTCCAATTACAATATCATAGTTATCATCAGGAATAGTCTGATTTTTACGGTTCATTGCAACATATTCAAGCCATTCTTTTTGAGCCTGAGTAAAATGAAGAATATTTAAATCTGAAGCCGAAGATTCATCAAACTCAAATACGGAAACAGATTCTTTTCCTGAACCTCGTCTTTTTACGGTTAATTCAGCCCAGCGTTTTGCTTGTTCGTAACTGGAAGTAAGGTAAAACCCTTTGCCAAAATCCAAACGTCTGTCTGATTCCAATATTTGAGGACTTGAAACTTCTATGTTGCTACCGTGATATAAAAGCATATTCTTTTCTCCACTCTGTATTATATCATTTATTTTATCAAATTTTTTATCAATATGCATGCAAGCGTATTCCCCAAAACGCAGTTTTTTCTTCTTTTTATAATTGAGCCTTTTTTGTCTATATTGTAAAATATTCTGCTATGAATTTAGAAAATCCTTTGATTGTTCAAGGCGACAGAACGCTTTTGCTTGATGTTCACGCTCCGCTTGCCATGGAATGCAGAAACGACCTTCTTCCTTTTGCAGAACTTGAACGTTCTCCGGAACATCTTCACACTTACAGACTGACTCCGCTTTCTTTATGGAACGCCACAAGCGCTGGTTTTACTGCTGAAAACGCCATTGATGTGCTGAAAAAATATTCGCGCTACGATGTTCCCCAGTCAATTGAAGTTTGGATAACGGAAACGGCGAGCCGTTTTGGGAAATTGCGTCTAATCCCAGGACCAACAATCAAAGTTCCTGTAAAAACAGCGGATATTCTGAATGATTCCCCAGAAAAGCAACAAACCGAATTTGTAGAAGAGCAATATCTTTATCTTGTTGCAAACTCGCGCCCGATTTTCCTTGAAATTTCTGCAAATCCTCAGGCAAAGAAGATTCTTGAACCATGCGAATTTGATGAATCAGCCGTTCCGGAAAACATTTCTGTCTCAGAAGAGGAAAAAAAATACTGCTTCCAGCTAAAACTTACTGACCGCGGAACAATCAAGCAGATTCTGCTAAAAGCGCTGTGGCCGATAAAAGATGAGATTCAGCTTAAAAACGGCGAGCCTTTGGATTTTCACCTGCTGGAAACAACAAAAGCCGGCAAAACTTTCCAAATACGAAACTATCAGAACGAAGCCGCAAACGCCCTTGTCGGAAACCGCGGACCAGGAACTGGCTTCGGAACTGTTGTTCTTCCTTGTGGCGCTGGAAAAACAATTGTTGGAATGAATGTAATGAACCTTCTAAAAACCAGCACTCTGATTATCACCACAAATATTTCAGCGGTTCATCAGTGGATTCAGGAGCTTTTAGACAAGACAAACCTTTTGCCGGAACAAATCGCCGAATACACAGGCGAAAACAAAACTCTTGCGCCTGTAACTGTCGCAACTTACCAGATTCTTACATGGCGTCCGGAAAAAGACGGGCCATATCCTCATTTTTCAATTTTCCGCAAAAGAAACTGGGGGCTTATAATTTATGACGAAGTCCACATGCTTCCTGCCCCGGTTTTTCGTGTAGTCGCAGAACTCCAGGCTGTGCGCAGAATTGGTCTTACCGCAACCCTAGTCCGCGAAGACGGCTGCGAAGGATACGTTTTTAGCCTGGTCGGACCAAAACGCTACGATGTTCCATGGAAAGAACTTGAAAAAAGCCACTGGATTGCAAAAGCAGAATGTATTGAAGTCCGCCTTGATTTACCGGAATCAGAAGAAATTGAATACGCGGTTGCGCCGGCTCGCACAAAACATCGGCTTGCAAGCGAAAATCCTGTAAAAACGGAAGTTACAAAAGAAATAATCTCGCGCTTCCCGGAAGACAAAATTCTTGTAATCGGGCAATACCTTGAACAGCTGGAAATTCTTTCAAAAGAACTAAAAACTCCTATAATCACAGGAAAAACTCCAAACGCAGAGCGCGACAAGATTTATCAGGACTTCCGAGAAGGCAAAATACACGTTCTGGTTGTTTCAAAAGTTGCAAATTTCGCCATTGACCTACCGGATGCCTCGCTTGCAATTCAGGTAAGCGGAACATTCGGAAGCCGGCAGGAAGAAGCGCAAAGGCTCGGAAGGATTCTTCGTCCAAAAGAACGAACCAGCCGTTTTTTTACGTTAATCACAAGAAATACAGTTGAAGAGGAATTTGGCTCAAACCGCCAGAAATTTCTTGCAGAACAAGGTTATTCCTACAGAATAATACGCTATGCACAGAAAAGCGATTTGGACGAACTGAACAGCGAACTGCCGGAGACTTTATGAACGCACATGAACTAAATCCAAAAACACAGCGAATAATCCGCTGGCGAGAAACTTTGTCAACAATGGAAGACGAACGTTTTTTTGAAATAATGCGGATTTACCTTGGCGAAATTCATACACCGTTCAACAAAGACAAGCTGATTGAACAACTGAGCTCCATTTTTCGCAAGGAAGAAAACAAAAACACAATCATTTCGTATCTTTCTGAATTCGATAAAAAAATCATAACTGCAATTTCGTTTATTGATAAATGCACCCAGCAAAAACTGATTGATTTTTTTGAATCAGAATATTTTCTTTCCGACATCTATTCTGAACTGATAAATTTAAATGAACGGCTGATTATTTATTCATACAAAGATTCCGACACAGGCGAAACCTTCATTGCGCTTAACCCAATTCTGGAAGACCACCTTGCTTGCGCCGCAGATCTGCGCCTGCTTTTTCCAGCGCCTTCATTTATTCAAAAAAACTTTAATCCGCACTTTTCAATTTCGCCTTCTTTTATCGCGGCGTTTTATTCCTACCTTCTTGAAAATCCGGGAATGTGCAAAAACAATACAGAAATAAAAAAACGCGATGCGGAACGGCTTTCAGAAATTTTTACAGGACACTATGACTGCGTTCAGCTGCTTCTAGCGTCATTTTTTAATCTTGGACTTATAAAATTCGGCGAAAAAGACATTTTTGCAGATACAAAAAAGTTCGAAAAATTTGCCCAGCTTGAAGAAATAAAACAGTACGCATACATCGCGGCCGCTTCTGTTACCCGCCTGAGCCGCCAGTCGCTGCAAAGCCAGGCACAGCTTCTTCTGAACACAATAGCTTCAATTCCAGAAACCGGGCTTTCTTTAGATTCTGTGTTCAGAACCGCATTTATTATAAAATATAAAAAAAATAATATCGCGGACTCTCCAGCTCAATCCAGATTTTCAAGGCTTTTGGAATCATATAAAATTCAACCGGCAGAAAATCTTTCAGAAGAAATAATCTACGACATAATCAAAAATGCTGTTAGTCTTGGGCTTTTGCAAGAAGCCGGAAAAGATGAATCTGAAAATCCAATTGTAATGCCTGGCGAAATTTTCAAGGAAAAACAAAATCCTTCAGCAGAAAAAAAAGGAATTCTAAATATCAACGCAGGAACAAGCATTGCCATTCTGCCAGGACTTTCGCTGGAAGAGCTTTTGCCGCTTGCAACGTTTTTGAATATAGTTTCTTTCAACACAGTCTGCGAGTTTGAAATTTCAAAAAAATCAATTTACCGCGCCTTGGACAGAGGAATCTCCGAACACAAAATAATTGAGTATCTTTCAAAGTACAACGCCTACAGAATCCCGCAAAGCCTGCTGATGAACATTGAAGAATGGAAAAATTCATACTCGTCTGCAATTCTCTTCAAAGGGTACATTTTAAAAGTTGATGAAAAAAATCAGCGCATAATCGAAAACAATCCCAAAATATCATCGTTTATAAACGCAAAGCTTGCCGAAGGAATTTATCTTTTGAACATCCCGCTTAACGAAGAGCCTTCAGATTTTATTGCCCAAAGCGGACTTGAAATACTTAGCACAGTAAAAACTTCCAGCCAGAAAACAGAAGCGCTTGCCTTTCCATTTATCAGCGAAGGTAAAAATCTTATTTCTCTGGAAACACAAAATAATCCTGCAAAAACAGAATCACAGGAAAACCTGGCAAGTACAAAAACTGCTGAAGAAATAAAATCGGACTTCCTTGCGTATATAGATACAATCGAGCTTACAAAACAGCAAAAAGAATGCCTTGCAAACAGAATCAAAAAAAATATAATCCTTACAAAAGAACAGTTAAAACCAGAAACCGTCCGGCTGGAAATTCTTGAAGCGGACGGAATGAACTTTTCCGGAAAAATTCATTTAATTGAAAACGCAATAAACCATTCTGATATGCTGGAAATTACAGTTCCCGCGGAAAACAATTCAGGCAAGATGGAAAAATTCTTTGGAAAGCCGCTTTTGGTCATACGGCAGACAAGCGACAGCATGCTGAAAATGCAGCTTGACAATTCTGAAGAAACAAAAATCTTTTCTGTAAGCCGCATAAATCATGCTAAAATCATAAAGACTTCAGTTTTCTAAAATACAAAGGAAAAAGCACCAAAAAGAAGAACTATCCTTGTCAGCAGAAAAAACTGTTAAAACAAAAAAGCCGGACAAAAATATCCGGCTTTTTACATCTCCTAGCAGAATTGAACTGCTGTTGTCGGGATGAAAACCCGATGTCCTAACCACTAGACGAAGGAGACAAAAGTTGTAGGGTCTTTATACTATTTTTTGGTATACTTTGTCAATAGCAGACCCTTTATTTTTTAATTTTTATCAGATTACAACTTTTCCGCTAAACAGGAAGTCTGTCGCGCCTGTCAAATAAACCGTATCACCAGTGTATTTAACAATGAGCTTTCCGCCGCGGACATCAACCGTAACGTCCTCGTTCAACTTACAATAACCGTTCAAAACCGCTGCAATCACCGCCGCACAGGCACCGGTTCCACAGGCAGGAGTTTCTCCGTTTCCGCGTTCCCAAGTCCTTAACTTAAGCTCGTTCGGCCCGACAACGCGCACAAATTCCGTATTTGTGCGGTCTGGGAATTCTTCGTGGTTTTCAAACATCGGACCGATTTTTTTTACATCAACCTTATCTACGAATCCAACAAAAACAACACAATGCGGGTTTCCAACGCTAACGCAAGTAACATTATAATTTATGCCGTCAACTGTAAGAGGCTGATTAACAATGGCCTTTTCCGGCAATCCTTCAATGTTTAAAGGAATCGCCTCAAGCGTAGTAGGAAGCGACTTCGGAGCAAAATCCGGTTTTCCCATATCAACCGTTACAGAAGAAACAATTCCGTTCAACTTATAAATCTTCAAAGATTTTACGCCGCTGGCAGTTTCAATTTTAATGTTCGCAGTCGGCTCAGATTTTTTCTCATGTTTTTCCGCGATTCCGTAAATATCGTTATCATAAAGATATTTTGCAACCGCGCGCAAGGCGTTTCCTGCCATCATTCCTTCCGAACCATCAAGATTAAAGAACCTTGCCTTTGCGTCCGCTATTTCAGACTTGCATACAAGAACGACAGAATCCGCCCCGATTCCTGAACGTCGGTTGCAAAGACGAACCGCAAGTCCGCCCGGATTATTAATCATCTGCTCGTCAGTATTGATGATGATAAAGTCATTTCCTGTTGACTGCATTTTTGTAAATTTTACAGTTTCTTTTGAAGTTCTTAAATCATTGATGTCTACAAGCTCAACATTTTCAGGAGAATAGTTGCTCATCAGACAATTTGCAAGGGCATTCGCCGTATCTATGGCGGTCAGACAAGGAATATCGCGTTCAACCGCATGGCGTCGCATTCGTACTGAATCCGCGTGCGGATTTCGTCCTTTTGCAGAAGTTGAAATAACGTAGTCAATTTTTCCAGAATCAAGCAAAGTAAGAAGATTATCGTTCGGATTTTCGTGGATTTTGTTCACAACCTGAACTTCCATTCCAAAATCCTGCAATGTTTTTGCGTTTCCTTCTGTCGCGTAAAGCTTAAATCCCATGTCATAGAATTTTCTGGCCAGCTCAGGAATTTCGTACCGGTCAGTCTTTCTAACGCTGAACAAAACTCCGCCGGAACGCTTCATTGTATAACCCGCACCGACCAAACCCTTGAACAGAGCCTCTTCCATTGTAGAAGCAATTCCCAGAACTTCTCCTGTAGATTTCATTTCCGGGCCAAGGTGCGTATCAACGTCCATCAATTTTTCAAAGCTGAAAACAGGAACTTTTACCGCAAAATACGGCGGAATTCTGTACAATCCGGTTCCATAGCCCATATCTTTTAGTTTTTCACCAAGCATGGCACGCACAGCAAGGTCAACCATCGGAACACCGGTAACTTTTGAAATATACGGAACGGTGCGGCTGGAACGCGGATTTACTTCGATAATATACAAGTCATTGTTGTAAATAAGATACTGAATATTTACCAGACCTTTTGTGCCCAGCTTAATGGCCAAATCTTTTGACTGGCGGATAATTTTTTCACGAAGCACGTCGTTCAAGTTCCAGCTTGGGTAAACCGCAATACTGTCGCCGGAATGGATTCCAGTTCGTTCAATGTGCTCCATAATTCCAGGGATAAGGACATCCTCTCCGTCGCAAATACCATCGACTTCAAGCTCAATTCCCTGCATATACTGGTCAATAAGAACAGGATTTTCAATTCCCTGCGCAAGAATGATTTTCATGTATTCTTTTACATCGTCGTCGTTAAAGGCAACAATCATATTCTGACCGCCAAGAACGTAAGACGGTCGCAGCAATACTGGATAACCAAGTTTCGCCGTAGCTTCAAGCGCTTCGGTTTCGTTCATTACGGTAAGCCCCTTAGGACGATTGATGTTCAGTTTTGCGCAAAGCTCCTCAAAACGCTCGCGGTCTTCCGCAAGGTCAATCGCATCCGCGCTTGTTCCAAGAATCCTGATACCCTGACTGTCAAGAAATTTTGCAAGCTTGATAGCTGTTCCACCGCCAAAAGCGACAACAACGCCGACAGGTTTTTCTGTATTGATAACGCCCATCACATCTTCCGGGGTAAGCGGCTCAAAATACAAGCGGTCAGCAGTATCAAAGTCTGTTGAAACAGTTTCCGGGTTATTATTGATGATTGCAACTTCGTATCCAAGTTTCTTCAATGACCAGACACACTGAACAGACGCATAATCGAATTCAATTCCCTGACCAATTCTGATTGGACCTGAACCAAGAACGATAATAGTTCCCTTTGAACTGCGTTTTTTATTTTTTGCCATTTCGTCAAGGAATTCGGCAGCCTCGTTTTCTTTGTCATAGCCGGCATAAAAATAAGGAGTTTCTGCATTAAACTCGCCGGCACAAGTGTCTACCATTTTGTAAGTCGGATCTACGTGAAAAACGCGTCGTTCTTTTTTTAGTTCAGTCATTTTATTCTTATTCCTCATTAAGTGTTTTTATGCAAAAAAAATGAGACCCCATAAAAGAGTTCTCATTTGAAATTTTTTATAAGCAAAATATTAAAATCCATGTATGTCAAGATTTTTTCTGCTGTAGTTTCCATAATCTTTTGGAGTATAATAAATTTTATAAAAAAAGTATATAGAAGAAAATAAAAATATCAGGGCAGCAGCAGGTTTTTACAAACTCGCCTTGTAAATATTAAGCACATCCTCCGGATAAAGTTTCTTCCATCCGTTTATAAATCCATTTGCGCCGCACGCTTTTACTGCCATCATCTTAAAGTTTTTGTCATCAATTCCTATTGCAGACAAAGAATTCTTTAACTCAAGCTGATTAAAAAAGAAATTTTTTACATATTCTATTCCTTCTTTTGCAGCTTTTAATTTATCTTCAGTTTTTGGAATTCCGCAGACATTCACCGCAAAATCATAGAATTTTGGCAAAGTCCGCTCTTCCAGCACATATTCCATCCAATGCGGCGTTAAGATTGCAAGCCCCAGGCCGTGCGTAATATCGTAAACACCGCTCAGCTGATGTTCCATTGCGTGGCAGCTCCACGGATTTTTATTGCAGCCGTAAATATATCCGTTTATTGCCCAGCTTGAAGTCCACATAAGGTTTGCCCGCGCTTCATAATTTTCCGGCTCTTTTAAGGCAATCGGCGCATATTTTAAGACAGTTTTCATCATTCCTTCCATTTGAGTGTCCAGCATATACAAATCCTGATTAAAATTAAAATAAACTTCAAACAAATGGCTAAGAATATCTGCGCTTCCACACGCCGTCTGATATTTTCCGACTGAATATGTCAAAACCGGGTCGCAGAATGATGCCGCAGGAAACAGTTTATCGTTGATTAAGGCAAGTTTATCCTGTGTCGCAGAATTGTTCAAAACCGCAGTGTTATCCATTTCCGAACCGGTCGCAGAAATGGTAAGCACGCAAAGCAGCGGAAGAGATTTTTCAACCGGAAGTTTTTTTGCAATAAAATCCCACACATCAAAATCAACGCAAGAACCAACCGAAATAAATTTTGAAGCATCCATGACGGAACCACCGCCCACAGCCAGAACAACATCAATTTTATTCTGTTTACATATTTCAATTCCTTTGCGGACAGATTCTACCTTTGGATTCGGCTCAATTCCAGAACATTCAAAAATTTCCATTCCGGAATTTTTAAGGCAGGCGCAAACTGAATCGTAGACGCCTGTTTTTTTTATTGAACCGCCGCCATAAACCAAAAGAACTTTTTTTCCATAGGATTTGGCGACATTTCCTAAATTTTCAAGCTGCCCTTTTCCAAAGTAAACTTTTGTCGGAATATTATATGTAAACATAAAGGCCTCACATTTATTCAGATTTTGTATTAGATTCTTGCTTCTCTTTTGAAATTAAATCAGGAAACTTTGTGAACAACGCGTGCTTTATAATATCAACGCAACCATCAATTCCAAGACGAGCTGTATTCAGCGTCAAATCGTAATTTACCGGATTTGTCCAATAATTTCCGCCGGTGTAATATTCGTAATATTCAGCGCGATACTTATCCGTTTCCGAAATCGAAATATCCGCTGTTTCCGCGGTTACGCCCATTTGCTTCATAATCCTTGGCCGGCAAAAAGAGCGCGGAGCTTCAATATAAATGCTAAGAACCCGCTCGCGGTCTTTTAAAACCCAGTCAGCGGCTTTTCCAACAATAACACAGCTTTCTGTATTTGCAAGCTCTTCAATGATTTGCTTTTCATATTCGTAAAGCTGGTCGTCGCTGACAAATTTCTTTTTTTCCGGAGTTGCAACTGTCCGTCTTGGAAGCCCGCGCAAAAGCGATGTGATTCCAGAATGTTTCTGGTGAAGTTTTTCGTTGACCTCCTCAAAAAGCTGGCGGTCTATTCCACTTAACTGGGAAGCCAACGTTAAGATACGGTTTTCGTAACAATGAATGCCCAAATCCTTTGCAACTGTCGCAGCGATTTCTTTTCCGCCTGAACCAAATCCTCTTGCAATTGTGATTGTATAATTTTCTTTGCCCATATTTCATGCCTCCATAAAAAGTCAATGAGAAAGTTTCAACTTTCGATTTGAGTTTTTATTGCAATTTCGCAACAAAGTGAGAAATTGCAGTTTATAAATAAGTTTGCAACGCAAACTTAATAAAAATAAAAACAGACGCCATTTTTGGCTGTTTTTATTTTATGCCTCCATATATCTTTTTAAGAATTCTTTCATTCTTGGCGTTTTTGGATTTGTAAAAATAACGTCCGGCGAATCGTTTTCCACAATAAAACCCTGATCCATAAAAATTGTGCGCGTTGAAACATCTTTCGCAAAAGCCATTTCATGCGTAACAATCATCATCGTAAGACCATCCTGAGCCAAATCTTTCATTACGTTCAGAACTTCGCCAACCATTTCCGGGTCAAGCGCGCTGGTCGGCTCATCAAACAAAAGCATTTCAGGCTGCATTGTCAAAGCGCGGGCGATTGCAACCCTCTGTTTTTGACCGCCCGAAAGCTGCGCTGGATGCGCATTGATATACGGAGCCATTCCAACTTTCCGCAGATATTTTATCGCAAGAAATTCCGCCTCATCTTTTTTCATCTTAAGGACTTTTGTTGTTCCAGCCATACAATTCTGCAAAACCGTCATATTGTTAAAAAGATTGAATGACTGAAAAACCATTCCAACTTTTGTGCGGAATTTAGCAAGTTCTTTTGAGTTTGAACCGACTTCCTTTCCATTAAAGATGATTTTTCCGCTGGTCTTTGTTTCAAGTCCGTTTATGCACCGAAGCATTGTTGATTTTCCTGAACCGGACGAACCGATTATGCAGACAACTTCGCCTTTATTTACGGTAAAATCCAAATCTTTTAAAACTTCGTGATTTCCAAATTTTTTTACAAGATGCTCAACCCTTAAAATCGGTCCAGAGGTTTTAATTTCTTTTTCTTCCATAAAAAAGCTCCTGTTTATTCAGCTGTTCCGCTCATATATTCAACAGCCAGCTCATAATCCTTTTGCTGAAAAGCCTTTTTTTCCACAACTTTCAGAATCTTTGTAAAAATTGTACAAATGACAAAATAAAAAATTGCACAAATAATATAAGATTCAAAGTAACGGTAATAAATTCCTGCCGCGCTTTTTGTTGCAAAGTAAAGCTCGTAAACACCGATAACATTTAAAACCGAAGTCATCTTTAAGTTGGTTAAAAACTGGTTGACCATTTCAGGAACAATATTCCTAAACGCCTGCGGAAGAATTACCGCGAACATTGTCTTTGTGTGGCTCATTCCAAGCGCAAAGCCGCCTTCAAGCTGACCTTTATCAATAGAAATAATTCCGCCACGGACAGTTTCTGCCATATAAGCTCCGGTATTCATCATTAGGACAATTAACGAAGCTAAAAATGGAGAAACATCAACTCCGGCATTTTTTAATCCGTAGTAAAAAACCATTGCCTGAACCATCATTGGAGTTCCACGGAAGATTGCAACAAAAACAGAACAAACAGGTTTTAGCACACTAAAACTTATTTTATGAGCCACATTGTCGCCTTTTGAAACCGGCGTCGCCTGAACCAGTCCTATTGCAAATCCCAAAATATAACCAAGAATTGTTCCAATGATTGCGATTTCAAGAGTAAGAACCGTTCCTTTTAAAAAGTAGCTCCAGTAATTTTTAAAGATAAACCAAACCCAATAAAAAAGTCCTTTATCGTTCATAAAGACTCCCATAAAAACTCCGCGTTAGTACGTAAAACTGCCAAGTTTTTACAAAACTTGCGGCGAGCCACGGATGGCGAGAATCACAGTTTGAGAAAGCAACGCTTGTACAAACTGCAAAGATAAAAATTACAAAGATATAATTTTTATCTCGCCTCCGTTTTTTTTCAAGTAACAAATTGTGCCGCAAAAAATTAAAAATCTTTTACAGCACAAGATTTTTAGTCTCTCAGTTAGTTGCTCAATGGCTGTGTTTCAATGGCCAATTTCATATACTTATCCATGGATTCCTGGTTCCAGCCGATTGCGTTCATTGCCTTTTTCAACGCATCTACCGCAACTGTATTTCCTTCAATTACAGACGGAGTGCATACATCCGACGCCCCTTCCGGCGTTACAAAGTCGCAGCCCTTTTCAAGCTGGCAGATAACAACATTCGGGTTTGAAAGACATCCAGAATAAGCAGTCGGCCAGTCCATTACACCGCAGTCAACATCGCCCATAGCGACTTTCATAATTACTTCTGTGCAAGTATCCGGGAACGGAAGAACAACCGGGTCTGGAACTTGCGCAATATACGCAGGCCAGTTCGTGTTTATCTGCGTTGTAAATTTCAATCCTTTAAATTGTTCAAGCCTTGTGTACTTTTCATAAGGGCTTCCCTTCTTTACAACGATAACATTGAATCTGTTGTAATAAGGATCGATGTAATCAAGAAAAGTATCCCGCTCGGCGGAATAAATGCTTCCTGACTCAACAAGGTCATAATCGCCTGCTTTTAAGCCCATCCAGATTGAAGCCCAGTCATTCTTGTGAATTTCAAGTTTAAGCCCCATTTCATCGGCAACCATTTTTGAAAAAATCACATCATAGCCATAAGTGTAATCCGCAGAACCAAAAATAGGCTCGGCAGTCAGCTCCGGATGTCCAGGAATTTCTTTTGTCGGCTGAGTCCAGTTGAACGGCGCGTAAGCACATTCAATTCCGACTTTTAATACACCTTTCACCTGATTTGCAAATTCCGCATATTCAGGTTTTCCTGTATACTCATATTTAACTTCCGCCTTTTTCTTGCTGCACGAATTAAATGCAACCGCCATACAAACAAGCCCAACACCGAAAATAAAGTTTCTAACTGTCTTTTTCATAGTTCACCTCGCTTTCACGAAAAATAAAAAGCGTCAAAAGAAAATTTAAAAAGCTCACTTTGCCTCTTAATTCTTTTAACGCCTTTGTTACCAGAATAATAATGTTTTTCCTTTTCAGAAGATTGTAAAAAATCGCAATAAACTTTTAAGTAGCCAAAATACCGAGTTTTATAAATTCAGCACAAAAATTGAATGAGCTACCAGAAAAAGCACGTCAATTCGCCATGCCGAGCGGACAAGGTATCAGACTGCGCGATTTTTTTTCAAAATCGCTTGCTATCGCTCAGAATGGCTCGGTTGCCGCTTTCTTTTTCTTCCCGCTCATTCAATTTACGGATTCAATATAAAACACGATATTTGGTCTATTTAAAAATCAATAACTTTTGCCTTGTACGAACTTTTTTTCACCTGATTCAAATACTCCTTTGGAGAAACTCCTGTAAAATCCTTAAACGAATGAACAAAATGGCTTTGATCGTAAAAATCAAACTTGCTGGAAAAATTCGGGAACGAGTCAATGTCCGAACGGTTCAGTTCATTTATGATTGTGTGCATTTTCACATTTTTGCAGAATTGCTTTGCGCTGCAGCCCAAAAATGTTTCAAACAAAAGATTTATGTAGCGCGAAGAATATCCTGTGCAGTCAACCAGCTCGCTGATTTTTAAAAGACCGTCTTTTTTTACAATCAAATCCACCATCTGAAAAAACAAATGTTTCTGCCCGCTTTGCGTAGTTTTTAGCCAGTTTCTATATTCTTCCATAAAAGTACACATTCGGGTTGTAAAGGTCTGCTGCTCAGTCATTTTTTCAGAAAGATTTTTCAAAACATCAAAATTGCGCAAATCTATTCGTTGGCCGACCAAATCCTTGACTTCCTGATTTTCAAAAAACGGATTTGCTCCCGGCTGAAAACGGATTCCAAAATAATCACAATTTTTCTTCAGTTCCAAACTCTGCAACTTTCCGGAATTTCCGATTACAAAAGAATTCATATTGTTCCCGGAATATTCAAAAAGAATGTTCGAGCAGCTGTCCTCCAAAAACGGAACTTGTTTTTCTGAATCAGTCTGAAAACTATAAAAATGTGAAATTCCAAAATCCGCTACAATCTTCTGATAAAATTTTTCCGTATCTATAACCAGATATGATTGAATTGTATGAATATGCATTTTTCCGTCTTTCATAATCCGCCTCGCTAAAATCAGATTTAAACAAAAAAAGACGTCAAAACCCTAGAGTTCTGACGTCTTTGCCATTTCTGCTAAAACATTAACGAAGAGATATTTTTTTGTCAATATTTTCTAATAGGTCAAAACCCGAGGTCAAAAACCGAGTCTTTTATAACTGTAAAAAACCGCTTTCGGCGAATTTGCTCTCAAAAACCACAAATCACAGAGCAGGCTTAAACCGATTATAGCGCAAAGTGCTTATGTCCGCAGGGCAAGTTCCTGTGCAAATAAGCTCAGAAATATTAAAGGCCGCGCTCGGTCCGATTCCAAATCCGTGTCCGGAAAAACTACATTCAACGTAAAGTCCCGGAACTTCATCTACCTTGCTTACCGTGCAAACACCGTCGCTTGCCAAATCCTCGTAGCCAGCCCAGGAGCGAACAATCTTTGCATTTGCAAGCCGCGGAAAATAGCCAAGAATTCCTCTTGCGCACGCGCTTGTAAAATCAGCAGAGCTTGGCGGATACTCATTGCTTTCAAAAGCGGGGTTTGCATAATCCTCGTACCCATCGTGTCCGCCAAAAACAAACGAGCCGTGCTTTGTCTGATGACCGTAAAAATCCGCCATCGCCGTTCCCAGCATCTGCTTGAACATCTGCGGCTGGGCTTCCGTTACAAGGCACTGCAAACGCTTTTTTTTCATCGGAATCGTAATTCCTACAGTATTCAAAATCGGGTTGCTTTCATAACCGGCCGCAACAACAACATTTTCCGCCTCAAAAAACTGTCCTTCAGCCTCAACTCCGCAAACTTTTCCAGCCTTTAAAACAATTCTGGAAACCGGCGCGCCAGTTATAAAATCCGCCCCAAGTTTTCTTGCGCACTTGTAAAAACCCAAAGTTGTAGTAAGAGGATTCGCATGCCCATCAGTCGGACACCAGGAAGCACCGGCGACCGCATCGCTCATATACGGATTGATTTTCCTAACTTCCTCAGCATTAATCATCTTTACATCAACACCGCATTTTACCGCGTTGTCCGCAAGTTTCTGCAGAATCTTCAAATGCTCTTCCGTTTTTCCAAGGCGCAAATTTCCTTCCTGCGTATATTCCGTGTCCACCCCAAGCTCCTCGCTTAGTCCCGGCCAGATATTTTTTACGCCCCAAACCATAAGCGGCAGCTCTTTTATATTTCGCCCCGACTGACGCACTCCGCCACCATTTCGCGAAGAACCGCCGTTTCCAATATAGTCGCTCGCTTCCAGAACAATTACACTTTTTCCTTTTTTGGCAAGATAATACGCCGTGGCATTTCCCACGATTCCAGCACCAATTACAATAACATCAGCCTTTGTTTTCATATTACAATACCTCGCTTGCTAAAGTGCCCATCTCTGTCGGTCTAATCGGACCTCTGCTGGTCGCAGGATTTACATCCGCAGGGCTTACTTTTTGTTCAGCCGCAACAATTCCCTTTACCAATTTTGAACAAGTCTGTCCCTGGCAAAGCCCCATTCCGGCGCGCAGATACCGTCTTATTTCCTGCATAGTGAACATTCCATCGTGAACGGCTCTTCGTATTTCACCCTTTGTTATTTCCTCGCAGCGGCAAATCACTAAATCATCATCCGGGCCTGGAACAAATTCTCCAATATCCCTCAATCTATCGTTCATCATAATCTTTAATCTCCATAATCTGTCGGGGAAAAACTTCCCTGCGTTCGGAACTTCCGTTCCTCTCTACTTTTCAAAAGCCTAAAGTCTTTTGAAAACTCCGCATACAACACTTTTGCCGGGGAAAGCCTTCCCCTCGCTACAAAAATTGCTCTGGTTTCGACGCGCTCAACCGTCGCATCTTTTTCCGCTACCCCTTCTAACGGGGACACCCCGTAACGCCCCGCCTAGAACTTTTTCCAAAATCTAGCCTTATAGCCAAATTCGTTTGGAACTTTCATCGTAAGCAAATAAGTGTGGTCAAAAGCGGGCGCCGTTCTTACTCCAACAATTTCCGCATCGCAAAGAACCTCGCCGCTTCTGCTCAAAGCCTTTCCCACCGTACCCTTTTCTGGAACCGGCAAAAATTCGTACGGAATTGTAATGCTCGTGCAGCCCGGCTCAAAGTCTTCGTCCACAAGAAAAATCGCCTGACCGGAGCAACTTGCAACGCACATTCCGCATCCTGAACAGCCGCAGTTGTCCGCGACCACCGGCAAAGCTGTAATGCACGAGCCGATCTTTATGCAGTTTTTCCGGCACGCGTCCTGGCACGGATTGCACGGAATATTCTGCGTACATTCAATTACCGGATGAATTCCTTTCTGGTGCGTAACTCCCGGAAACCGCTCAATTTCCTCATCTGAAACAAAACCTTTCGCAAGCAAATTCTTTGAAACCGGAATTCCTTCATCAGTTTTTTCAATTAATTTTCCTCGGTTGCAAGGCGCAAACATTCCCTGACGCAAACTGTCCAAATCTTTTTCAAACAAAGATTCGTCTTTTTCCATCAGACTTTCTTCTGTAAATCCTGTCTTGTAGGCAGCGCGTAAACCAGCCATCCGCCCTTTTATCATCGCAGAACTCGCCTCTTCAATTCCGCTTACATCGCCTGCCGCAAAAAGGCAAGGAACAGAAGTTTCTCCATATTCGTCAACAACCGGAACTTGACCGCCGCGCTTTGGATTATCTTCCATTTTACAGCCAGACATTTTCAAAAGCTGGCTCATCGGCGAAAGGCCAACAGCAACACAAATCGTATCAACATCAAAATGGATTTCTGTTCCCGGAATAATCTTAAAATGCTCGTCAACTTTGCCAATCGTTACGCCTTCAACTTTTTCAGATCCTTCAACTTTTTGGATTGTATAGCCAAGGAAAAACGGAACTCCGGTTCGGGCAACTTTCGCCGCATGAACGCCATATCCGCCGATTCTGGGAGCCGCATCAACAAGGGCAACAACCTCACAACCCGCCTGCAGCAGCTGAAAGCTAACAACAAGACCAACGTTTCCGCTTCCAAGCATAAGAATCTTTTTTCCGGGTTTTACGCCATGCAGATTCATCATTGTCTGAGCCGCACCAGCTCCAATAACGCCCGGCAAAGTCCAGCCTTCAAAAGGAACCATATTTTCAGCCGCGCCGGTGGCAATAATCACGCTTCCGCCTTTGTAATGATGAATTGCGCCGTCGTGGTTCACGGTCACTTCTTTATTTTCAAAAATACCGGTCACAGTCGCGTCCAGTTTTACTTGAACGCCAACCTCTTCCGCCTCTTTTAACAGCTCTGTTCCAATGTTAAATCCGCGGATTTTTGCCTTATGTTCCTTTGAGCCAAAAAATTTATGAATCTGCTTAAAAAGCTGGCCGCCCGGTTTATGGTTTTCATCAAAAATCATAACTTTCATTCCGTGCTTAGCAGCTTCTATTCCCGCGCTAAGACCAGCAGGTCCTGCGCCAATTACAATCAAGTCATATCTTTCCATATTCGTTTCCGCCTTACCAAGTTTTCTCAGCCGAACAACCGTATTGAGTTTGAACTTTCATCCCGGCTTTTAAAGGAGTTATGCAAGTCCTTGTATTAGGAACGCCATCCACAACCATTACGCAGTCTGTGCAACGACCGATAGCGCAAAAAATTCCTCTTGGCTTATGCAATTTAGAAGTCTCTCTGTGCTTTAAAATTCCTGCCGCACGCAAGGCCATTGCAATAGGTTCACCTTCGTAGCCTTGCATCTCTTTTCCGTCTAATGTAAATGTTATGAGTTCCCCTTTTTCCGGAACTCCTAAAATAGGATGTTCTGCTATACGTTCCATGTTCAACCTCACTTCGCAACAATGTAAAACTAAAATTTATATTTTTCTTGTAAAAATTCGCATTGGATTTTCTTTTACAGCAAATATAATGAATCCAGATTTTGAAAAATAATTTTCTGAACCAGTTCTGGAGGCTTTATATGAATGAAAACATTTTTCCTAATATTGACATTCTGTTTTTGAACGAAAAAGATTTGATTGAATGCGGCGTAAAAAATATGAAAAACTGCATCGATGTAATGGAAAAACATTTTTCGCTGATTGGAAACGGAGATTACCGGATGGGCGGCGCAAACGGCAATGAACACGGACTAAAAATGTCGTTCCCGGAAAGTTCTTCCATAAAAGATTTTCCGCTTAATGGTCCTGACTACCGCTTTATGGCAATGCCTGCTTATTTGGGCGGAGAATTTCATACTTGCGGAATAAAAACCTACGGCTCGAATCAGAAAAACCGCTCAAAAGGATTGCCACGCTCAGTTCTAATGCTTCAGCTGCTTGACGCGGAAAGCGGCGCGCCTTACGCATATATGTCCGCAAACCTTATAAGCTCAATGCGGACAGGAGCAGTTCCAGGACTTGGAATCCGTTATCTTTCCATAAAAGAACCAAAAACCGCGGCAATCGTAGGCCCTGGAGTAATGGGAAGAACAGCCGCCCTGGCAATCGCAACAGAAAAACCTTCTGTAACAACAATAAAAATCAAAGGACGCTCAGAAAAAGGAATCCAGGAATTCATAGATTTTTGCAAGGAATATTGTCCTACTTTCAAAGATTTTGTTGTCTGCGATTCAATCGAAAGCGCGGCAAAAGACAGCGACATAATTTATTTTGGAACAACAAACGCCGCAAAATACGAAGACAATCCTTTCCTTAAAGATGAATGGATAAAGCCCGGAGCATTAGTAATAAGCACAAGCGCTCTTTTAATGAACCACGAAGGCTGGAAGGACACAAAAAAATTCAAGCTTGTAAGCGATGACTACAAAATGTACGTCGGCTGGGGAAAAGGAAAACCTGCGCCAACGCAAAAAAATGTCTCAACGCTGATTGGAATGGCTTTTTACGACGCAGTTGTAGAAGGCATTGTAAAAGAATCAGACTTGGTAGAAATTGGTGACGTTGTAAACAACAAAAAACAAGGGCGCGACAGCGATGAGCAAATCATTGTATACGCAGTCGGCGGAATGCCAACAGAAGACGTTGCCTGGGGAAGATTCTGCTACGATACCGCCATAAAAAACAAAATCGGCACAAAACTGAATCTATGGAAAACTCCTGAATGGAGCTAGACATCTGGTCAAGGTACGCTTTCGCACAAGACCTTGACTCAGCCATTTTTAAGGTTCGTATAAACCTAAAATCAGAAAACCACAACTTTAACACCTGCCTTTTGATTTTTTACAGTCAAAAGGCATTTTTTTTGAAAAAAAAACTTGACAACTAGAATGTAAGCGTTATCATTTAATCAATGAAAACGCTTACATCAATAACAACAATGAACGAACTTGCTCAGGCCGCCGGGGTTTCCATCGCGACAGTTTCCCGCGTATTCAGCGGAAGTCCGAAAGTTTCGGAAAAAACCAGGACGAAAGTCCTGGAACTGGTTCATCAGTCTGGTTTCCAGCCGAATGAAACAGCCAGAACAATGGCCGCAGGAAGTTCCCGCCTTATTGCTGTAATTTTGCCGGACATTGAAAATCCGTATTTTTCGCGTTTGCTTTCAGAAGTTGAGCAGCTTTGCGTAAAAAACGGCTATACAATGATTTTTTTCAACTCAAATGGAGACAGCGAAAAAGAAAAAGAAATTGTAACAAAAATGATAGCCCGTCAAGCAGATGGAATGCTTATCTGCATGACCCGCATAAAATCAGAAATGATTCCTGTCATAAAAACCGCGAATTTTCCTGTTGTCGTAATGACGCGGAATATCAACGGCTTGGATTCAGTTGCAATCAACCATCTTGAAGGAGGACGGCTAGCCGCAGATTATCTGATTGAAAATCGCTGTGAACAATTTTTCTTCTTTGGCTTAAAAGACGATGAAAAATTCACAGGATTTTACAATGAATTATTAAAAAAGAAAGTTCCTAAAAGCAAAATCAAAATATTTGGCGACAAGAACTGGTATTTTAATAATTATGCGCAGACCTCAGAATTGATGGACAAATTTATACAGGAACAAAAAACTTGTACAGAAAAAACTGGACTTTTTTGCATAAATGACCTTTTTGCAGTTCAGGCAATAAATGCTGCAAATCGAAACAATATCAAGATTCCAGAAAAACTGAATATCGTCGGTTTTGACAACACAATGCTTTGCGACATGACTTTTCCAGCATTGACTTCAATAAATCAGCCTTTGGATAAAATCGCCGCAAAAAGCTTTGAAATTTTGTGTCAAAAAATAAAAGAAAAAAAAGAAGGCAAATCTTCTCTAAAAACAATCGTTCTTGAGCCTTCCATAATAAAAAGAGAATCATAAATCTGCAAAAACGCAGAAATCAAGATTAATTTTTCATAGGGGGAAAACATGAAAAAAATCAGTTTTATTATCGGTGCAGCAGTTCTTGCCGCTTCTGTATTTACCGGCTGCCAAAAAAAAGAATCGTCAAATTCAATCAGCATTATGTTTCAAGGTTCAGATGCTGAGCAGTCCGCAATAAAAGCTTCAACAGAGCGATTTACAGAAAAAACTGGAATCAAAGTTGAGCTTTTGTACACTCCGCACGATTCTTACACTTCAAAATTGGCGAGTTTTATCAAGAATAAAAAAGTTCCTGATATTGTAAGCATTGACGGACCTATGCTCGCAAGCCTTGCCTGGTCCGGAGTTATCCAGAGCGTTGAGCCATACATCGAGCCGGAAATTATCGCCGACATGACTCCTTCAAATGTGCTTCAGTGCACTTATCCAATCGACAATAAACTTTATGCGATAAGCTATGCCGATTCCACAGTTTTGCTTTACTGCAACAAAAAATACCTTGAAAAGGTTGGAGCAAGAATTCCAAAAAATGTCGCAGACGCATGGACAGCAGAAGAATTTGATGCGATTCTTACAAAACTTGCCGCCCTTGATGAAGTAAAATGGCCGCTCGACCTGATGTGGGCTTGGAACATCGCTGGCTCAGAATGGGGAACTTATGGTTTTTATGAAACACTTGTTTCTGGCGGCGCTGACCTTATAAACAGAGAAACTTGGACGGCTGAAGGAACATTAAACAGTCCGGAAGCAGAAAAAGTCTTGCGTTATTTCCAGAAATGGGGAACAAACGGCTGGATTGTTCCAAAATCTGCCGGCGAAAACACGCTTTACAACGACAAACGGCAGACCGCAATCGCATGGAACGGAAACTGGAACTTTACAACCTGCCGGGCTGCAATGGGCGACGATGTAATCGCGCTTCCGCTTCCGAACTTTGGAAAAGGAACTCGCTCACCAAACGCAACATGGATCTGGGGAATTTCCGCAACTTCAAAAAATCCGGAAAAAGCCGGTCAGCTTTTGAACCACATGCTTACAGACACAGAATTCCTTGATGCTATAAAACTTACAGGTTCTTACCCGGCATTGAACAAATTCGCAGCGCGCTGCGAAGATTATATGGACAGCTCAAAAATGGCAATCGCTTATGAACAGTCAAATGTCGCTGTAAGCCGCCCGATTCATCCGGCTTATCCAACAATAACATTGGCATTTTCCGACGCTTTTGAGTCAATCTTGAACGGCGCAGACATACGAACAGAGCTTAACAAAGCTGCGCAGAAGATTGATGAAGATATTAAAGACAACGATGGCTATCCTCCGTTCGGAAAATAAACAGTTTTAATTCCTGGTGGTCATTGAGCTTGTCGAAATGACCACCTACTCAACAAAAACAAGAGGCACAGTATGAAAAATACATTTATTACAACCTTAAAAGAAAAAAATATCCGACAAGAAATTTATATGCTGATTCCAGCATGTGTTTTGCTCATATTTTTTATGGTCATTCCATTTTTTTCAGCATTCGCGCTTTCCCTAACAAATCAGAAACTGATTCCAAATCCTATGGTTCCTGCAAAATTTGTAGGATTAAGAAATTATATTCAAATTTTCAAAGATGCCAGTTTCTGGCAGGCATTCAGAAACGTTGTTCTTTTTACAATCATGGTAATTCCGTTGCAGTGCGGATTTGCTCTTCTTATGGCAAACGCTTTAAATAAAGCCAGATTTTTTAAAGGCTTCCTAAGAAGTATGTTTTTTCTTCCATATATTACGCCAATGGTCATTGTCGCCGTTGTATGGAAATCAATTTATCAATATCCGGATGGAATTGCAAACCTTGCGCTAAAACTTGTTACTTTTGGTCAGGCTCATTCAATCGACTGGCTTGGAAATAAAAATTCCGCATTGATTGCTATCACAATTCTTTCAGCATGGCAAGCGTTCGGTTTTCAGATGATAATTTATCTTGGCTCATTGCAGAGCATTCCTTCTTACTTGTATGAAGCCGCAAACATTGATGGAGCGACTCCTTTTCAGACATTCTGGAACGTAACATGGCCAAGTTTAAAAGAGACAAATACGCTTGTGCTTATAATCACAACAATTCAGGCTTTAAAACTTTTTACCCAGGTAAATATCATGACAAAGGGCGGCCCAAACGGAGCTACAAACACCCTTGTCCATTACATATATCAAAACGGATTTGCCGGACAGAAAATCGGCTACGCTTCGGCGGCTTCTGTGATTCTGTTCCTTTTAATACTCGTTATATTCCTTGTTCAAAACAAACTTCTTCGCGGCAAAGAAGAAAAATCCCGGGATTAATTTTTTTCTTTGACTTTTTATAGGAGAAAACTATGGTACGAAATAAAGCAAAAGATATTATTTTTACAGCATTTCTTTTTGTCCTCGGACTTATAATCATCACCCCGATTTTTCTTATGTTCGTTTCGTCTTTAAAAGATGACCGCTACGAAATCATGAAAGATATGGGAAGCTTGAAAGCGTTTGTTGTGATGAATCCAACGCTCCACAACTTTAAGGAAATTCTTTTTGAATCCGTTCAGAACTTTGGGCGTGCATTCATAAATTCAATGATTGTTCTGGTTGCAACAGTCATTCTTACAAGCATCGTTTGCTCAATGGCAGGATACGCCTTGCAGCGCGGAAAACTAAAATGCCGGAAATACATTTTTTTAGCGGTGCTTTCACTTTACATAATTCCAATGGAAGCAATAATGCTTCCGCTTATGTATCAGGTTTCTACGCTTGGAATTACAGATACTTACGCTGTCCAGATTTTGCCGTTTGTAGCAAGTCCGTTGTACATCTTTCTTTTTTACAATTATTTCAAGGAAGTTCCGGTTTCCCTTGCAGAAAACGCCGAGCTTGAAGGCGCATCGTTCTGGCAGATTTACAAGGATGTCTATCTTCCTCTGAACAAAAGCCCGATTATCACTGTTTGCATTCTTCAGGGAATGGATATGTGGAACCAATATTTGTGGCCGCTTCTTGTTACAACCGACGAAAAAGTACGCCCGATGTCCGTCGCAATCTCTTCTTTTACAGGAACAGGCGGAGACATTTATTGGGATCAGCTTATGGCTGCCAGTGTTGTAATGCTGCTTCCAGTGCTTTTATTGTTCATCTTCTTCCAGCGTTACTTTGTTGAATCAGTCGCTTCATCTGCTATAAAAGGATAAAACTATGACAGAAATTCTTGAAAAAGCCCAGAAAAGACAGAATGAACTTTCTGAAAAAATCAATTCTTCAAAAGAAATTTTAGCTCAACGTCCGCTTTTCCATTTTGCCACGCCGGGCGGATGGTGCAACGACCCTAACGGATTTTCAGAATTCAACGGAAAAGTCCATCTTTTTTATCAGTATCATCCATATTCAACACAATGGGGACCAATGCACTGGGGACACGTAACCACAAAAGATATGCTCACGTGGAGCTTAGAACCAGTCGCATTGGCGCCAGACACAAATGCTGACAAGAACGGATGTTTTTCAGGAACAGCGATTTCAACAGAAGACGGCAGACAGATTATTGCATATACCGGAGTTTCCAAAGACGGCGATAAAGAAATTCAAAACCAGTGCATAGCATTTGGAGACGGAAAGACGTACGAAAAATTTTCACAAAACCCGGTTCTTACCGCAAAAAACATTCCGTTTGAATACCAGAAAGATCATTTCCGCGACCCGAAAATCTGGAAAAAAGACGGAAAATTCTACATGGTCTGCGTATTAAAACAGCTGGACAACTGCGGCGCAATGGTGATATTTGAATCAAAAGACGCAAAAAAATGGACTTACAAAGGAATCTTGGATTCAAGCAGAAATGGCTTCAGCAGAATGTGGGAATGTCCCGACGTGCTTAATTTAGACGGAAAAGACATGCTGATTTTTTCCCCGCAAGAAATGAAAAAAGACTACAACGCCGGATTTCATGACGGAAACAACAGCGTTTATTCAACAGGAATTCTTGACTACAAGAAATTTAAATTCTTCAGCGACATAAGAGCCGAAAATAAATGTTTTGCAGCCCAAATTGACTACGGAATTGATTTTTACGCGCCGCAAACAACAAAACTTTCAGACGGAAGAACAATTCTAATCGCATGGATGCAAGCCTGGGAATCTTACATTACGCCGGAAAATTATTTATGGTCTGGAATGATGACAATTCCGCGCGAACTTTCGTTCAAAAACAACCGGCTGTACCAGAATCCGGTTCGTGAACTGGAAAATTTAAGAGCCGATGAAGAAAATTCAGAAATTCCGCCGGAAAAAGAAAAAACAATTCTGAACCAGCAGGAACGCCATTTTGAACTGGAATTTCAGGTTTCAGAAAAAACTTCCGGAACAATAAAAATAATCCTGGGAAACACAGAAGACGAATATGTCCTGTTAAAAATCGATTTGTACGAACAAAGCATATATTTTGACCGCTCAAAATCGCAGATTCCCGGAAAAATTTCTGAAAGAAAAGCAAAACTGCCACCAAAAGAAAAAGAAACAAAAATCAGAATTATCGGCGACACCTGTTCATTAGAAGTATTTGTGGATAACGGCAAAATGGCTTTTACAAACACATTCTTTCTTTCCAAAACAAACACAGATTTGCGCATAAAAAATGAAACTTCGCAAAAAATATGCTGCAAAACCTGGAAACTCCAGAAGCAGGAGGCTAGATAAGATATGACAAACAAAAAAGAATTTGATGTTATCGCATTAGGTGAGCTTTTGATAGATTTTACCCAGAACGGAACAACCAATCAGGGAAACTGGCTGATGGAAGCAAATCCCGGCGGAGCGCCGTGCAATGTTCTTGCAATGCTTTCAAAACTCGGACACAAAACAAGTTTTATCGGACAGGTTGGAAACGATATGTTCGGAAAAATGCTAAAAGAACGGGTTTCTTCAATTGGTATTGACGTTCAAAACCTTGTGTTTTCGGACGAGTACAACACAACCTTGGCATTTGTTCACACAGCGCCAGACGGCGACCGCGACTTTTCATTCTACAGAAAAAGCGGAGCAGACGCATTTCTTTCAAAAGATAAAATCAATTCAGAATTAATAAAAAGCGCAAAGATTCTTCATTACGGAAGCCTTTTGATGACAAACAAAACCGTAAACGAAGCCACGGAGTTTGCCCTTCAAACTGCAAAAGAAAACGGAATTATGCTTTCGTTCGACCCGAACCTTAGAAAACCGCTCTGGAATTCAATTGAAGAAGCAAAAGAACGAATCTGGTACGGAATTTCGATGTGCGACATTCTGAAAATCGCAGAAGAAGAGCTGGAATTAATAACCGGAGAAACAAGCATTGAAAAAGGAATAGAAAAAATCCGGCAAAAATATTCAATTCCGCTCATAACCGTAACAAAAGGCAAGCACGGAAGCGACTGCTTTTATGCAGACGACAACACAGAACTAAAGGCCAGCGTTCCAACATTCTCAAACGTAAAAACCATCGACACAACCGGAGCGGGAGACACATTCTGCGCCTGCATCCTTCACGAAATCCTTGAAAACGGCTACAAAAACTTTACCCAAGACCGCCTGACCAAAATGCTGACATTCGCAAATGCCGCAGCCAGCCTAATCACAACAAAAAAAGGCGCCCTCTGCGTAATGCCGAACAAACACCAAATTGAGGAGTTGATGAATTTGGCAAGGATGTAAAAATTGGGCAGAAATTCGTTTTGTGGGAATTTCTGCCTTATTTTTTAACAAGTTTTATAACAATCACAAGACCAAAAATCTTACAAAACGCCGAAGAATTTCATTACAACTCGCCGAAAAAAATCTTTACAAAACGCCGAAAAATATAAATAATATAAAAATATGAAAGAATACAATTACCGAATTGTAGATTCGCTTTTACAAGATAAACTTGAGGCAAAAGGTGCCGTTCTTATAGAAGGCCCAAAATGGTGCGGAAAAACAACCACAGCCACTCAAAAAGCGGCAAGCATTCTGCACATGGACAATCCGACTGAAAAAGACCAAAACTTAACTCTTGCAAAATTAAATCCGCTAAGACTTCTAAAAGGTGCTGTTCCACGTCTTATTGATGAATGGCAAATCGCTCCAACGTTGTGGGATTCAATCAGATACGAAGTAGACCAAAGAGAAGAGATGGGACAGTTCATTCTTACAGGTTCTGCCGTTCCTGCTGACACAAAAGAAATAAATCATTCCGGTACAGGAAGATTTTCCTGGCTTATGATGAGACCAATGTCATTATATGAATCAAAAGAATCAACTGGCGAAATCAGTTTAAAAGAACTATTTGATGAAAATACAAATATAGACGGAGAAAATCCCAATGATATTGAAAAACTTGCTTTTTTGATTTGCCGGGGAGGATGGCCTGGAGCAATAGACTTAAAAGAAAAACCTGCTCTACAACAAGCTTTTGATTACTTAGATGGTGTTGCAAAGTCAGATATAAACAGAGCAGATGGAATTGAAAAAAATGAGGAACGTGTAAGACGGATCATGCGTTCTTTTGCAAGAAATCAAGGAAGCCAAACGCCAACCACAGCCATAGCCATAGCAAATGACATTTTGGCAAATGATTCATCAAGCGTAAATGAAGATACTGTTCAAACATACATAAAAGCTCTAAAAAAAATCTTTGTTATTGAAGATATGCCCGCTTGGAATCCAAATCTTCGCTCAAAATCTGCAATCAGAACTTCTGACACACGATATTACGTAGACCCATCAATTGCAAGTGCAAGTTTAGGTCTTGGACCAGATGATTTGCTGAACGATTTAAACACATTCGGACTTCTTTTTGAAACCCTGTGTGTGCGAGATTTACGAATTTTTGCAGAAAGTCTAAATGGCTCAGTATATCATTACAGGGACAATACAGGTCTAGAGTGTGATGCCGTTATTCACCTTAGAAACGGAAAATATGGACTGATAGAAATAAAACTCGGTGGTGACGATTTAATAGAAGAAGGAGCAAAAACTCTTAAAAAACTAAAAGACTGTATTGATACAACCAAAATGAATAAACCCTCATTCCTTATGGTTTTGACAGGAATTGGAAAATACGCCTACAAGCGTGAAGACGGAGTTTTAGTTATTCCGATTGGAGTTCTGAAGAATTAAAATAGATTTTAATTTTTACATTAGACGATAAAAATAATATTACAACATGAAAGAAACGGTACAAAATAGAACTTTGCACCGTTTTAAATTAAAAACCAAATTTTTGATAGTTTCTGGTTATTCTACATTGCGGGCAAGGCGGAAGCCTATTATATTGTATTGACCAATATTGGTTACAGAACGCTGTTCATTAGACCAGTTTAATCCTTTTAAAGAACCTAAACACCATTCTGAAACATTTCCTTGCATATCATACAGGTCATAACCGTTGGCTTTTTTGGTTGCAACAGGATGCGTTGTATTCTTGCTGTTGTTGAAAAACCACCCCACTTCGTCAATATTGTCACTACCTGCATATTTAAAATTCTGCCCTCCTTTTTCTGCATAGCTCCATTCTTCTGGAGTTGGAAGTTTAAAACCATTAGCATCTACATTACGCTGAAAAGTTTTATAATAAGGTTTCTCGCCATTATTAGGCGTATATTCCCATTCGTTCACATCTGTTTCACCATCCAAAATATAAACACAGTCAAAACCATACATCATACTTAACTTGTTGCAGAAATAAATTGCATCATACCAGCTTACATTTTCAACCGGATTATCTTTTCCTTTGAATTCACTTGGATTTTCGCCCATAATTGATTCATACAGCTTTTGTGTTACTTCGGTTTTGCCGATTGAATAATCTTTTCCAGGAATTTTTACCATATCTAAGCTGCCGTAGTTTGATCGGACAATGCGGAAACCGACATTAGAATACATACCATCCGTGCAGAAGACATTCCTGTCACTAACCTCGCAGTGAGCGTAGTAGTCTACATAGTCGCCACCACAGGAATACCGTTCGTAGTCACCGTCGGAATCCCAACACCACTCATAAACATTTCCGCTCATATCATGCAAACCATAACCATTGGGCTTTTTCTGTGAAACCGGATGTGTCACATCATTACAGTTATCTTCATACCAAGCAACTTTATCAATATCATCGCCTCCTGAATATCTATAATTCTCTCCACCTTTGGCCGCATACTGCCATTCTTCCACTGTAGGCAAACGGTAACCGTTAGAAAAAATATTCTGCGTTATATCGCCATAAATTTCATATTCATTATGCGGCTCGTAATCCCATTTACGGACATTAGTTTCTCCGTCCACCGCATAAACAGGCTGCAATCCCTTTTTCGCACTCAGTTTGTTACAGAAATAAATTGCGTCATACCAGCTTACATTTTCAACAGGATAATTTGATGTATTTCTTTTAAGATTTTCCAGTTCATATTCAAAACATTTTTCATTGTCACGGCAGAAATAGCTTGGATTTTCACCCATTACTGATTCATACAATTTTTGCGTTACTTCTGTTCTGCTGATTGAATAGTCTCTGCCCGGAACTTTTACCATGACCAGACTTGAGTTCCGAACCTGTTTTACACCAAAGAAAATTCCGCCAGCCAACAAAACTCCACAAACAGAACTTGCCACAATTGCAATTAACTTTTTTGTTTTTGGATTAATGGGTTTTCGTGGCTTTTTCTCTTTTATGATGTTTTCTGAAGATTTTTCTGTGTTCGGAGCAAATTCCTCACTGAAAGTGTCTTTATAGAATTTTCCTGGCAACATCAAATTCCAAAATGGCGCAACAAAAATACTCCAAATCGACGCAACAACAGAAAGCATAGAAGCCACAGCAACCATTCCATTCAGACCTTCTTGTATACCAAACATATAAAATCTATTGGAAAAAATATTTATAAGATAAGCAAGACCAAAATATAACGACCAATTTTTTACGAATTCCCTTTTTCGGCCTTTTATCATTTCCTTTGACTTGCTTATAGCTTCCCTTGCAGTTATATTAGGATTGTCCGCAAGAATGAAGAATGTCATTGAATATCTGATTGCGGCAATAATTCCAGGAACAATCAAAAGCAAAGACCACAGGAATATTCTTATTCCAAATAACCAACCGACACGGAATGCAACCCAAAAATCCTTAAACCCAGAAAAAAGCGTTGAAAATTTTACTTTTTTTGTTCTTGCAAGCTGCAGAATCGCACGATGAAATCCCAAAAACATTGGTCCAAATATGATGAACGGACCGACAAGCGTCACACACGACACCAACATAATCAGAATAAAAAGTACCCCGATTCCAAACATCTTCCAGTAACAGCCCTTCATTTTTTCTTTAGCTTCTGTTAGTTCATCAATAAAATCATGATTAAAATAGTTAGACATAAATTCTCCTATAAAATGTCATAAATTGGCTTAGAAGTAACATAGTAAAAAACTACTCCAAAGAAAAATTATCAATAATAATCGAATCGCTTTCTGCTTCTATATATGTTTTTGACTCTTTTTGAAAAAGTTTACTTTTTTTTAAACATTTTAATTCATCATCAGTAGCATACTTTTTCAAATATGAATTTTCTAAAACAAACAAGCCTGCAAATGCCTTGAGCAAATTATAGAAATTTGCTTTTTCATAACTTGCTTTATTTTCTTGATCAAAGAAATCCATTCGATTATGTTTTACTTTATTATAACTAGACCACCAATCAGGTACTTTTTTCTTGTCACATAGCTTTATACGATTTTGCAAATTACGTTCAACTTTAAAATTTTTCCAAGGTACTATTTTTTCAATATCCCCAAAGTTTACCTCTATTTCAGATATGAGTTTATTTTCAACAAGTTCATCTTGAATATTAATCCACCACTTATAAATATCTGCGTTTTTGCATTCGAAAGTATTATTCTTTTTTTTTGCAAAAACTTTTCCAATAACATCTATTTCGCTACAAACAGACAAATACAATTTTAAATACTCAAGAGAAAATGTATTATAATTTTTTTTATCAAATTCTACATACTTTAATGTAGCAAAAAAATCATCCTCAAGGCGTAAATAGAAATTCCAATAATTTTTTATAAATCTTTTTATGTCTTTATCCATTTTTTATCTCCAAAATCAGTTTTTTAATACTATTAGATTTGTTAATAAATAAATTTTCTTTCATCTAATTTTTTTACACTCGCTGTGGCTCTTACGTACCTGTTCCGCTATGGCTTACCGCCTGCGCTACACTGGTACTACACAGCCACAGCTCGTTTATTACTTGCCTGTAGAGCGGGCAAGGCGGAAACCTATGCGGCTGTGCCCGTAGTCGGTATCGTAGTAGTTCCGACTATCAACCTTGCAGCTGTTGCTGTCGTAACTGCGCCAACTGCCGCCGCAGTTAAAACGGTCGTCGTGGCCGTGGGAATCCCAACACCACTCCCACACGTTGCCACTCATGTCGTAAAGTCCATAACCATTAGGTTTTTTCAGTGCAACCAGATGAGTTGTATTATTGCTGTTACAGTCGTACCATCCGACAGAATCAAGGTTATTACTGCCACTATACTCATAGTTCTGGCCACCTCTTGCAGCATATCGCCATTCTTCAACTGTAGGTAATCGAAAACCGTTTGCATTTTCATTCCAAGTAACAGAATTTCCATTTATTGAGTATGCCGGTTCATATCCAAGTTTTTTACTCAATGCATTACAAAATTCAACTGCATTATACCAACTGACTTCTTCAACAGGCTTATTTTCCCCTTTAAAATAACTAGGATTTGCTCCCATAATTGACTCATACAGTTTTTGTGTTACTTCCGTTCTGCTGATTGAATAATCTCTGCCAGGAATTTTTATAAAATTTTGTTTATACCAACGTTCCTGTTCATATTTTTTATTAACCTCCACTATGGAAGAATTCAAATCCAGTCCTTTTGAAAAGAATACCTTTAGATCTGAAAAAAACTTTTTTTCTTTTTCTGCAACACCGTCCACAATCCTCAAATCCTGTTCAGGCTTCATCGTGCGTGGCTGTTCCCTGTTCAGGTTGCTTGTTTGCGTTACTTTACCGCTTACGGTGTTTATCACCCTTATCGTGTTAAAATTGAATGTGTACTGACTTGGCTTGTCGTCCGGCTCGGCGGTTACGTTGTAGTCAATCTCAAAGTAGATAATCGGGTCGCCGCGTGTAAACAAGGAGTTGTACATATCCACATTGTTTGTGTATTCTTCTATAACTGCGTCGTTCAGCTCAGTCGCCATATCAGGGGCTTTTTTGCCGCTAAGTGCATCGTAATTCACAATAAAGTTGTCTGTATAAAGCAAAACACCGTCTGAATACAAGCTAAGGTAAGCGTTCCAGCCGTTCTGGCTGCCTTCATACGTTCCAAAGCTTACTTTAAGCTCGTCGCCCATACTGCTTACAGTTCGGATGTTGCCCAGCGCTTTCTGGTCAGCGCGGATTTCCTGCAGAAGGCTTTGCTGCTGCGTCATTGTGCTTTGCTTTACCGCCTCGCAGTCCGCAAAGAATTTATTCGTAAGGTCTACGTAACTTTTTTTTACCTGATTTTCGCGACGCATTCTTGCCTGCTCTGTAGGCTGTCCGTCGCTTCCAAGCTCCACGGTTGTGTAGTTTTTGTTGCGGATTCTTGATTCTTCATTCTTGCGGTCCAGAACAAGCTGGTCGTAGAGTTCCTGCGAACGGTGCTCCACATTCTGGCGGATTTCCACAAGAGCCTTTTTCTTGGACTCAATTATGTTTATCTGCCCAAGAACGCCCTGCTTTTCCATTTTCAGTTTGCGCACTTCTGCAGCCTTTGCCGCGGCATCTTTTGCCATCTGGTCGCGCTGTGTCTTTAAGGCAATGCTTCGTTCCGCCTCAAGTTTTGCGTCCGCGTCGGCACGTGCCTTTTGAGCCTTTAGTTCTTCCTGGCGTTTTTTTTCGGCATTCTGCTTTTCCAAAAGAAGGGCTTTTTCCGCCTCAATGCGGTTCTTGTTCTGAATGGCATTTATGTCGTTGCTTATCATCAGCTTGGAAAGTTCCGCGTCATAGTCGTTCATCATCTTTTGGAACTGAGCCTCGTTCTGCTTCGCAAGGGCAAGCTGGTCGTCCACGCTAAAGTTTGAAGAACCGCTTGCAAGAAGATTCTTGTTCAGGTCGCTTATCTGAATTCCAAGTTTTTCGCCAAGTGCAAGTGTAAGCTCGTCTATCGCGCCTGTTGAGCCGTAAAGATATTCGGGTTTTGAATATTCCTTGCTTGTTGCGCTTGCCATCTGCTCGCCTGTTGTAAGGTCGGTAAAATCCACGCTGATTACATATCCGTTGCCTGTTTTTCTGAGTTTTGTAAAAAGTGCGAACTTTGCGGTTGTGATTTTTCCAAGCTCAATCGCGGTGGATTCATCGCGGGCATCGCTTTCGCTTTCCGCCTGAAGTTTTTTTAATGCCGCCTCAGACTTTGAATCAACAACAGTTTTCATTCCAAGAAATTCCTGCAAGTTGCTCTTCAGCTTATCCTGAATCTGACCAGGAAGCCACGCCGCCTCTGCACCGGCAAGGTTTATAACTTCCTGATTCACAACCTGAACAGGAAGTTTTGTAAGATTTTTTCTTGCCTCTGCTTTCTGTTCTTCTATGCAACGTTCCTTGTATTCTTCAAGCGTTTCAATGCCTGCAATATCTGTGATTGCATAAGTTTTTGACGGCAAATCCTTTACTGCAAATGTTGTCGCAAATTTTGCCTTTTTTGTGTATGCAATGCGCTCGGTAATATTCGCCATCTCCATACCGGAAACAACCTTTATTTTGTTCTTTGAAAAAAGAGGCAGAGAAATTTTTCCGTCCTCAGCAACAGACATAGAAGCCAAATCAATTTCGCTCACAAAAACAGCGTTAGCATCCTTATTTTTTTCAAGAGCCTTTCCAAGTTTTGCCTGTGCAACATTTGTCTGCGCAAAAATGGAAAAAGAAAGAAATGTGGTAAGTAGTAAAAGTATGTATTTTTTCATTTTTCATCTCTCATTTTTTCGATATAAAGTGCAGATAAGTAATTTTTATAAGGACTTATTACTGCTTCTTTCGAGTTAGAACAGGAGTCCATTAACTCTGACCATAAAAACAACTTTTTTACTAAATCCATATCATCACTTTTTAACTCTGTAAGCTCTACACCAGCTTTGTTTAATACCATGGATAATTCCTTAAAACAATTCATAAAACTTTTCCTTGGATAAAATAATTCTTCTAAAGCCTCAATTTCCCTACATCAAAAAATCAGCAAGATTTGCCGCTTCTTCTGTTGCTGCTTTTGTCTGAGCTTCCTGAGCGTCCATTTCTTTTGCTTTTAGGGCGGCTTTTGCTGTCTCGGCATTGCTTGCGGCAGCGTCAGCGTTCGCCTTTGCGCGTTCTGCTTCAAGGCGTGCCATCTGAACTTTGTACAAAGCTTCCTCTTCTGCCTGTTTTGCAGCGTCCTTTTTGTCCGCGTCTTCCTTCATTTCGCTAAAGAGTGCACCAACTTTCTTTTGAGTTTCTGTCGTCAGGTCTGCGCCGCCCATCACGTCCATCAGATATTTTTTGCACAGGTTGTCCCAAGTGCCTTTATCCATTGAATAAACTGTGTAATAAATGTACTGCTCGCTCTGCTCTTTTGTTCCTGCCTTTGTTGTGCGCACTTTCTGGAAGAATCCTGACTCCTCGCGAAGTCCTGTCATATCTGCCTTTGTCTCGCTGGCTGCAACATAAACAGCTTCAAGCTGTCCTACGTCATTCAAACCCTGCCCTACGCGACCGATTACCTTTTGGCTAAGTTCCGCCGCCTGCGTATAGGCAAATCCCGCCCGGCTCAAAGCCTGTGCTGTCGCCTCGGTTTTTCCTGTTGCCATGCTAACCTTAACAACGCGGTTTGCGTCTGTACCCCACTGCTGCTTGAACGTGTCGGAATTTCCACGGCGCATATTTTTTAGCCACTGAGGAGCCGCAACTTCTCCCAAAGTCCTGTCCGTCCAGTCAATAACCACAACCTTGTCAACACCATCGTCAACATTAATCTTTAAAGTCGGGTCAACAGATTTTGTGCTTGCACAACCTGCCATTCCTAAAACAAGTGCAGCAGCTGCACATACAACAAATACCTTTTTCATTTTTTTCCTCCGAATGAAAATTCTATAATTCAAGGAAGCCGCTCAAATCCTTTTTTACAGCTTCCTCTGTTTCCTTTGCCAGTCTTGGAAACGCTTTTTTCTGGGCGTTTTCAAGCGAATATGCGACAGACTTTTCCGCGGTCTGAACCTCGCACGAATAAACCGTTTTTTCCTCTTTGTTCTGGATTTTAAGTTCCAGTCCGGGCTTTACAGAGACAGGCTCGCTTCCCGACACATTCAGTTCTATGAGGACTTCCGCAATGTAATTCGCCTGCTCAATGTTTTTAACAACTTTCATTCCGCAGTCTGTAAATGCGGAAGAAACAGCGCTTTCCGCAAGGCGGTTATAGTCGTTTTCTGTCTGAATATATATAGAACAATTCTGCCTGCTTTCCTCAAAAATCACCGGAACTTTGGAGATTCTATCACGCTCACCCTGATAAGCCGCCTCTTCCTTTGGATTTATGATTCTGCCGTACTCAAGTTTTTCCAAAAGCTCTGTTGCGTTCCGCCACACTTTTCCGCATATTCCAGCTTTGGAAAAATAATCCGGCTCATTTTCAAGATTTTTGTAGAGACCGTTAAAGCTGTTCTTCTTGATTTCAATCTGAGGCTTGTACTGCTGCCACGCGTCATTGCGATTCATGTAGACCACGCAGTACCACTTTTTTTCCGCCTTGTAGTAGAACGGCTCGGTGTATTCAAGCGCGAAAAGCTCCACTTGCGACTGAACATTTACATCGTCCACAACAAGAGTTTTTTCTTCCGCGGAATTTGCCGCTGTAACGGAAGTCATTGTTGTTGAAAGATTCGCATTCACGCTTGTCTTGAAGTACCGCGAGAGCGCGGCGGTTGCATCGGTTCTTGCCTTTTCAGCGCTGTCTCCGCTTCCACGCTGGGCAAGATATTCAGAATTCGGGAACACAGTCCTGTAGTTCTGAACCCATTCCGGCATCGCGGCTTTTTTTGCATAAAGCGGCAACAGGCAGGCAAACGCCAACAAAGAGAAAAAATGTTTTTTCATTGAAATTCCTTAAAAAACAAAAAAGGCATATTTTGCACGCACAAGCGCACAAAATATGCCTTTTCTGTTTTTATTAATTTGTAAAATCTAGAATTTTTATAAAATTCGATTATATCGTCTGAGTTGTTGAGTTGTTGAGTTGTTGAGTTGTTGAGTTGTTGAGTTGTTGAGTTGTTGAGCATAAAATTTCCCGAAATGTTTGTCAACATCATTGTTATATTATACCACAGAAAATTTTGTATGTAAAATATTGCAAATTGAATCCTTTACCACAAGTATTTTCTGCGTTAGCGCTGGGAATAGGGAATAGCCAATAAGTCGTTGAACAATTTCTTTACAAAAACATGCACATATAATGCGGAATCGTGATTTTCTTTCCAAGCTGCCCTACATTGCCGTTTATTATCTTGTAGACGTACCTGCAGATTAAAAGCCCTATTTTGGCTTAAAAAAATCGTCGAAAAATTTTACTCACTCGAAAATAATATTCGTCATAAATTTGCACGATTCAATGACTGTTTCAAATGAAATGTTTTTTGCAAAAGAATTTTTCCTGGCGTAGTTTTTCCAGCGGTTTAGCGCCTGAATGTCTGTTTCAAGTTCTTTTAAAAGAGTATTTACATCTTCTTTAAAAAAATTAGTTTCCCGGTATCCGCAAGTTTTTACAAACGCTTCTTTTAAATTCTCGCAGTTAATTTCACCCATCTTTAATTTGTGAATTATATAGACATCATAAAAATCCTTGCTTCTGCTATTAAAAAGTCCTCTGCTGTAAATTGTCTGCAATTTTTCGGCAAGAATTGTCTCTAAGTTATAAGCCTTGAAATTCAGAATGTCTTCGGCAATCAGTCTTTTATAACTGTATGTTATTGAACCGGGAGTTATCGGGTCGCCGGTTGCTATGTCTATATTCACTGTCTGACGGATATTCTCAAGATGTCCGATAATGCTTACTGCAAAACCGCCGTATTGGTCTTCGCCTCTTATAGACTCAATTGATGAGAAATCAAAAGAGATATTGTCATCTGCATTTTTGGAGATTATGTCATTTATAATTTTTACAAGATTGTCTTCTTCAAGATCTTCTCCGGACAGTTTAAAATCCAAGTCCTGTGTGTAACGGTTTTGCACGCCGATAACCGATGAAAGATAAAATCCGCCCTTAAAAATAAAATTTTCCACATAGTCAGATTTTGAAAGTCTATACAAAAACGCCTCGAAAAAATATGTCGCAAGAAGAACATTCGTGCTTGCTCCGGTTTTTGCGGAAAGATTTTTTATGCGGGCCTGCACAGAATTTTTGCTATAGTTCATTCAGCACCACCATCATTGTGTCATACACTTTTTTTTGTATTCCCATTATTTTTGCGTATTCAATAAGCCGGTTAGGATTTTTGTTTTTCAGTTTTGGATAGTTATAAAGGGCTTTCGTGTAAATTTCAGAATCGATTTTTTCTGAACGGCGGATAAGGTCGCAGACTGTTTTTTCCGCATTGTATGCAAGAACTTTATTTCCTAGATTTGTTTCAACTTCCGCGATTCCAAGCTCATAAGTTTCTTTTTTGTAGTCCGTGTGAATAATTGCGATATTTTCCTTGGGACTGAACGGCCGATAGTTTTTCGGTCCGGTTACTTCAAAAGTTTGAGGAAGAGAATCCGTAAGATTAAGAAGATAAAGGGCAGACTCATAAGAAAAGATGAATTTGGGATATTTATACTGAAACACAAGAAAATCATCTGTAATCCAGTCTGGTTTTGCATAGAAACCCGCCGCAAGTTTTTCAAGATTTTCTTTGCGCACAAAGTCCGTAAGAAACCAAGACTTAATTCCATTTTGATCAATTTGCCTGCGGGTTATATATCCGCCATTTTTCTGGAGAATGTCGCCTAGTTTTGACGAGTTTGTACTTTCTTGCATTTACAACTTATTTTATGATTTTTTGGTTGAAAACGCAAGAAATAATTTTATTAAAAAACTTTTTACATAGACAATATAAGCATTTTCTTTGCCTTGATTCATATCCACCCGAACTCTTTACAAAAATATGCACATATAATGCGGAATCGTGATTTTCCGCCGGGCGCCTTTTGTAAGCAGACATTCGTTCCTTTTTGTTTTTCACCACTCATCAAGAAAATGATACTCTCTTCTTTGTAACATAATCAAATTATGCAGATTTTTAGAACAGTTTTTGACTCATAAATGCATATTTTTAGAATGTTTCTTGGTTTTAAAATACAGTTTTATGTACCTCTCAATATCGTTAGGCCATAAAAAAAACAGCACAAAACTTCGATAATTCGACAATCTCTATTAAATCTTACATTCATGAAAAAAGCGCAAAAATAAGGAATAGAATTCATCACAAAATTCCAACAATAATTATCTCAAAAATCACATTTTTCCATATAAATAAAGCGTATTTTTCACAAAATTCTTATTCATTTTAAAAATTGTTGTAAAAGTAATCATCCCAATCCATATAAAATCTCATATTTTAGAATGATTTTTTTTTGTGGAATAAAGCCTTGCAACAGAAACATTGATTTTGCCTGAAAAAAAATCACACGGCCGCTTTGCTGGGACATGTTTTTATAAAACTGTGATTTTTTTTCAAGCTGCCGGGCGCCTTTTGTAAGCAGGCGCCCTTATTTAGTTTGCCATAACTCCCTGGGAATTCTCAATTTCGTAGCCGGTCATTTCTTCAATTACTTTGTCCGGGTAGCCAAGTTTTTTTGCTTCAACGTACAATTCCTGGGTAAGTTCGGCTGTTCCATTTTCAGAAAGCTCCGCGCCTTCTTTTATCATCTGGAACATATCTTCCATGTCAACAAGATTCATAAGTTTGTTCAGGAACCATTCGTCTATCATTGTAACTTTATGGATTTCTTCCACAGTCATAATTCCGCGCTTTAACGCCTGGAAAACTGCAAACAATCGCTGGTCAGTACACTGGCCGACCCGCTCAATGATTTTTTCATCAGATTCTTCTTTAAACTTTTTAAGGTTCAGGGAAGTTACGCCGATTTCCGCGCCACGGGCAGCCTTCATCAACGCTTCCTCAAAAGTGCGTCCAATAGCCATAACTTCGCCAGTCGCCTTCATCTGAGTTCCGAGTTTTCTTGCCGCATAGACAAATTTGTCAAACGGAAATTTTGGCATTTTTACAACAACGTAATCCAGAACAGGCTCAAAACAGGCAGAAGTCTTCTTTGTTACAGAGTTTGGAATTTCGTCAAGATTATAGCCAATCGCAATCAAAGTAGCTATTTTCGCAATCGGGTAACCAGTCGCCTTGGAAGCCAACGCAGAAGAACGTGAAACACGCGGATTTACCTCGATTACTGCATATTCAAAAGATTCCGGATTCAACGCAAACTGACAGTTACAACCGCCTTCCATTCCAAGGGAAGAAATTATGTTCAAGGAAGCGGTTCTTAACATCTGATATTCCTTGTCAGAAAGAGTTACCGTCGGCGCAATTACAATTGAATCTCCTGTATGAACGCCAACCGGATCAAAGTTTTCCATTGAACAGACAGTCAGAACGTTTCCGCTGTGGTCGCGAACAACTTCAAATTCAATTTCTTTCCAGCCGGAAATACATTTTTCAACAAGAATCTGATGAATCGGAGAACGGTGCAAGCCATTGTGCGCAATCTCATTGAATTCGTCTTCATTATTGGCAATACCGCCGCCAGTTCCACCCAAGGTAAACGCAGGACGAATAATCGCCGGAAAACCGATTACATTTTTTACAAAATCAAGAGCATCCTCATAAGTTGTTACAACCTTGGAAGGAATGCAAGGCTCTCCTATTGATTCCATAGTATCCTTGAACATCTGGCGGTCTTCTGCCTTGTCGATTGTCTCAGGCTTTGCCCCGAGCAGCCGGACATTGTGCTCTTTCAAAAAACCTGATTTTGCCAGTTCCATGCACAAAGTCAAACCAGTCTGTCCGCCAAGGGAAGAAAGAATTGAATCCGGCTTTTCCTTTTCAATAATTCTTTCTATAACTTCCGGAATCAACGGTTCAATATAAATATGATCAGCCATTGCGTGGTCTGTCATCAAAGTCGCAGGATTTGAATTTACAAGAACAACTTCAAGCCCCTGCTCCTTTAAAGCCTTGCAGGCCTGACTTCCGGCATAGTCAAATTCTGCCGCCTGGCCGATAATAATCGGACCAGAACCAATAACCATAACTTTGTGAATATCTTTATTAAGTGGCATTTTTTCCTTCCTAAATTTTTAAGCCTTAGCCTTTGTGGCTTTAATTGTTGAAGCAAAATAAGCAATCGCATCAACTCTTTCGTATTCAGATTTGAAATTCTTAAAATAATCGTGATTATTAATGAGCGTTACAAATTCATCGAACAGGAAATTTGCGTCAAGCGGACCAGAGCAAGCCTCCGGGTGAAACTGAACGCTGAATGCAGGAATTTTTGTATAAGTCAGACCTTCGCAAGTTCCATCATTTGTATTAACAAAACTTTGAACCGCTCCTTCCGGCAGACAATCATTTTTTACAGCATAGCCGTGATTCTGCGAAGTAATGTAAACGCGTCCTGTTTTTGTATATTTTACAGGCTGGTTCGCGCCGCGGTGACCATATTTTAGTTTCATTGTCTGCGCTCCGTTCGCCAGAGCCAAAAGCTGATGTCCCAGACAAATTCCAAAAATCGGAATTCCTGTCTTCAGAAGTTTTTTGATTTCTGCAATAATTCCGGCATTTTCCGCAGGATCACCAGGTCCATTGCTGAGCATAACTCCATCCGGATTCAAAGCCATAATCTGTTCCGCAGTATATGAGCATGGAACTGTAACAACTTCAAGACCGCGCTTTAAAAGTTCACGGCGGATATTAGCTTTTGCGCCAAAATCCCAAAGAACAACCTTTTTGCCCTTTCCGGCTTTCATCGCTTCTTTTTCATCATTAATTTTAGTTCCATCCGCAGTTACCGGAACAAAGCGGTATTTTGCGCTTTCAGAAAAAACAACATCCGCAGGTTCTTCCACACCGGTCGCACTGCCTGTTACAGACTCAACAGCTTTTTCAATTTTGTATGATTTTATTTTTTCAAGAAGAGCAGTTTTTTTCTTTTCATCTTTTAATGCCGCAAAAGCTTCCAGAGCGTCCTTGTTGTTTCCGCTTATAAGCATGCCGTTCATAACGCCAACTTCGCGCAAAATCTTTGTAAGCCTGCGGGTATCAATATCGTAAAGACCTATAATGTTCTGTGATTTTAAATAAGAATCCAAATCTCCATCGCAACGGAAATTAGAAGGTTCCTCACACCACTGACGCACAATATAACCGCGAAGATTACACTTTGAACTTTCGTAATCCTTCTTTATGTCGCCATAGTTTCCAATAAGTGGAAAAGTTTGTGTTACAATTTGACCATAATAACTTGGATCTGTAAGAGTTTCCAGGTAACCATTCATACCTGTAGTAAAAACTGTTTCGCCAATTATTATTCCTTCAGCGCCAAATGACCTTCCTTCAAAAACCAGTCCGTTTGCCAGGACCAAACATGCTTTAGTATCCATACTAAAATGTCATTATATCAAATCTTATCTAGTATGGGAATGGGAATTTTTACCTGAAAAAACAACAGCACAACGTTTTTAATCAGATTTACATGGGCGCAAATTAAAACCGCAACCAGCTTTTCAGTGTTGGCAGAGGCTGTAAATAAAAATTTTCATCCATATTATAAAATAAAAAACAACATCCAGGGTTTTTCAACGCGCACAAAAAAAGCGGGCACAGCCTCCGGCTTCGCCGCACTTCCAATCTGGCGCAAGAATATTTTTCATTGCTATTCCTGGGAAAACCGGCAGTTCATTTTTTTTCCTTTTTGCAATACCAGTATTTTTCAGTATTTCATAAGCACTGCGCTTTTCAATGTTTCACGGAAACCAACGGACACAGGAACAACGTTCTGAATGACATCTGTTCCAAAAAGAATTGCAACCGGGCACATTTCCGGCTCAGACATCAACGGATGCACTCAGCGCACGTCTCAGTTACTTTGAAAATTCTGCGACGTTGACCATGCGCGTATCAGGAATATCGTTTTCAGCGCCTGTTGCTTTCTGCCAAAAATAATATTTTTTCCACTGGCGGAAACAAGGCAAGGCACGCTGGATTAAGAAATATTTACAGTCCGTGTATTTTAACCAGATTCAACGGCCGGGCATTCGCATCGTAATACGCCTTTGAATATTCATTTGTTTCCAAAAATCCGGGAATTGCGTTCGTTGAGCCATCAAGACTTATTTTTACATTAAAAGAACGTAACGTTTACATCATAAGCAATTGTGTTATCCGCCATAGAATTGATAACAAAATTTTTGGCGCGCCAAGTTTCAATGGCGAATTACAATCATCTTCATTCGTCTAGCGCGTCAATCCCAAAAATGCAAGACATAATGCTGCACGTTTTGATTTTAACGAAAATGGGCAGCACGGATTCAATCTGACACATCATACAATCATTCTTTTTATAAAAACGTACCTTACGGCAGTTTTTATTTTATCAACCTGAATATCGAGTTTTTACAGAATCCATATTTTACGAATTGACGCGCTTTTTCCGGCGCTCCTTAAATTGCTGAATTTATAAAACCTGACATTTGAAGCTATAAAACATTCCTTTAAGCTTTACTCCGCACCTCGCAGGAATCACAAAGTAGAACAGCAGCGTCGCATTGCTTTTACATAGAATTATCTTTTTTTTTCTCCCTTTACGCCCAATTTTGCCGCCGCTACCGGGAAACTTTTTTTCCAGAGTACGGATTTACAACATTCCGGAATATTCAAAACAAAAAGAAAAAAAACACTTTCTGCCAACAGAAAACCGTCGGTTTTTCAATCTGCAAAAAAGTCTGATTTCAGTCTGTGAACAAAACGATTTTTTATCCTTCACAAACCAAGATATTTTTGACTAATAATCGTTCGTATGAAAATTTTCATACAAACGTAAGTTATAGTTTTTATAAACTTCCGTTCGTTTGTTTACTGTTTCACGTGAAACACAGGTTTCTACACATTTTTCACTTTTTCTAAAAAAAATGCAGATTATTAAAATCAACTTACAAAACAATCAAAAAAACTCAAGTTAAATTAAAATCAGCAAAATTATTGTTTCACGTGAAACAGCCTCCACCCACCCTAAAAAATCTCTAAAAAAATCAACAAAGTGTAAAGTTTCACGTGAAACAATAAAAACAAAAATATGCAAGGTTTCACGTGAAACAACAAAACACAGAATACAGACAAAAGTATCATTTACCGCAATAAAAAAAACGCATAATAAAAATTGCTATAATTTACACACAAATACAAAAAGCCAGAAATTCAAAAAATCTGACCGAAAATAAAATTATTCTTATTAAGATAAATCATAACCATTTGGATATATTTTTACTTACTTCTGATATTCTCCCTGCCGAATACAATCTGCAAAAATCTTACCTGCAAATATTTTTATAAACACAAAATGTTTCACGTGGAACATAACCATTATCTTCAAACAATCTGGTTTACATAATTTTAAACACAAGTTATCCACAATAAGTGGATAAAAAGTGGATAAGTTATAAATTCATTTTAAAATAAAAAGGGCCAGTCTTCCGACTGACCCTTTGCCTGATGTATAAATATTTCCCTAGTTAATACTACTACCCTTTTTTACTATAATATAAAAAGCATAATTTGTCATCTAAAAAAAAATATTTTTTCATATTTTTTATAAAATCTGTAATTCTTTATATTATAAAGAATTAACTTTCATTTCTAGGAACTTTATCAAATCCTACAAGGAAATCCGGTTCAGAAACCTTTACAACCTTAACTCCTGTAGACTGATTGCCCTGCTGCGTGATAGTTTCCGCTGTAACCCTTAAAGTTTTTCCCTGGCTTGTCATGCAGACGATTTCATCCTTGTCAGAAACCGCCAGAACTCCAACTATTTCACCGCGGGAGTCCGTGTTTCCAAAAATCTTCTGTCCGCCAGTTCCTCTTCCATGAGGATTAAAGTTTTCAAACTTTACACGTTTTCCGTAACCCTTTTCTGTAAGAAGAAGAATGCTGTCATCTGCCTCAATTTTTATTGCTCCGGAAATTTCATCGCCTTCAGAAAGCTTCATTCCTTTTATGCCGCTGCTGGCTCTTCCCATACATCGGACATCTTTTTCGCTAAAGCGCAGGGCTTTTCCACGTCTGGTAACAAGAAGAACTTCTGATTCTCCATCTGTCGGAATCGCGCTTATAAGTTTGTCACCATCCCTCAATTTAAGACCGATAATACCTCTTGTCTTCGCATTGGAAAATTCTGAAGTCTGAACTTTCTTTACAATGCCATTTGCTGTTGTCATAAACAGATACTGGTCTTCGCTGAATTCACGCAGAGTTACAACAGTCGTTATTTCTTCATCCGCTCCAATTGCTATCAAGCTCTTGATATTTGTTCCACGTGCGTTTTTAGAAGATTCAGGAATTTCATGGACTTTTATCCAATATGCTTTTCCGATATTCGTTACAAACAAAATGTGGTCGTGCGTTGAACCAATAAAAAGCTGGTTTACATAATCATCTTCAATAAGGGATGCGCTGTTGCTTCCAGTTCCTCCCCTACTCTGCTTTTTGTATTGAGTTACAGAAACCCTCTTCATATAACCAAGTTTAGAAATCATGACAACCATGTCTTCTTCCTTAATCATATCTTCAACGTTTATCTGTTCAACTTCATCGGCAATAATGTCTGTCCGGCGGTCATCACCGTATTTTTCTGCAAGTTTATTAACATCTTCCTTTATAAGATTTAAAATCTTTTCATGATGTTCCAATAAATCCTGTAAATAATCTATCCAGGCCTGAAGCTCTTTTATTTCTTTTTGCAAATCTTCAATCTGCAAATGAGTAAGACGCTTAAGCTGCATATCAACAATAGCCTGAGCCTGCTCGTCGTCAAAATTAAATCTCTTTTCAAGGGAAAGTTTTGCAATTTCAGTCGATTCACTTCCGCGGATAATTTTGATTACTTCATCAATATTATTGATTGCCGTAATCAATGCTTCCAAAATATGCATTCTGTGTTTTGCAACTTTTAAGTCATAAATTGTGCGGCGGGTAATTACTTCATCACGATGAGAAACATAATGACCAATGAGCTGCTTTAGATTTAAAATCTCTGGCTTTAAATAAACCGCAGGAAGTGTCAAATACCCAGGTTCTTCGTAACGAGGAGGAACTCCTTCTTTTTCCTTAGGAACAAGTGCAAGGTTTATTATACCAAAATTTGACTGCAAGTCTGTTTTTGCAAAAAGCTGGTTCAGCACAAGTTTTGTAATTGCACCTTTCTTAAGCTCAACTACAAGGCGCATTCCAGTCCGGGCAGAAGATTCTTCGTTTGCATCTACAATGCCGTCAATTACTTTATTTTCTTTCAGGTCATTAATTTTTTTTATGATTGAAGTTGTATTCACACCGTACGGAACTTCTGTAAATACAATTTTTTCACGACCCTTTTTATCTGTTTCAATTGTGAACTTTGAACGGATTGTTACTCTTCCACGGCCGGTTCTATAAGCTTTTTTAATGCCATCACGGCCATAAATAATTCCGCCTGTTGGAAAGTCCGGACCTTTTATGTATTTCATCAATTCGTCAATTGAAATTTCAGGATTGTCGATATAAGCGCAAATTGCAGCCGCCACTTCACGAAGGTTGTGAGTCGGCATATTTGTCGCCATGCCGACTGCAATTCCTGTTGTACCGTTACAAAGCAAGAAAGGAAATGCTCCTGGAAGAACAGAAGGCTCTTTTGTTGTGTCGTCAAAGTTTGGAACCATATCAACGGTATTTTTAGAAATGTCGGCAACCATTTCTTCCGTGATTTTAGACATTTTTGCTTCGGTATAACGGTATGCGGCCGGAGGGTCTCCGCCAATTGAACCGAAGTTTCCCTGAGGAATTACAGTTGTGTAACGCTGTGCAAAATTTTGTCCAAGCCGAACAAGAGCATCATAAACAGAAGCATCTCCATGCGGATGGTAATGACCAAGAACTTCACCAACGATTGTAGCGCATTTTTTTGTTTTTCCGCCGGACTCAAGATGAAGAGTATCCATCGCATACATAATTCTTCTGTGAACAGGTTTTAATCCGTCACGGACATCCGGCAATGCACGCTGTACAATTACCGACATTGAATAATCGATATATGCTTTTTTTACTTCTTCTTCAATTGGAATTTTTATTAAAGTTCCGCCTTCCGCGGTTTTTGTCTGTTCTAACATTTATGATTTCCGTTTTGGTCATTGAGCTTTTCGAAATGACCATTTATTTTTTAAGAAGTGGTTTCGACAAGCCCAACCACCATAATATCTTAAATATCCAAATTAGCGTAACTTGAATTTGTTTCTATAAACTCACGGCGAGGCTCTACTTCCTCACCCATGCAGACAGTAAAAATTTTGTCAGCAGCTTCTGCATCTGGAATTGTAACAACCCTCATGTGCCGGTGGGCAGGATCCATTGTTGTATCCCAAAGCTGATTTCCGTCCATTTCACCAAGACCTTTGTAACGCTGTACATCCGCTTTATTTCTGTTTTCACCAAGTTCCATAAGGGCATTATCGCGTTCCTGTTCTGAATAGCAGTAAACAGGATCTTTTTTGCCTAACTGGACTTTAAATAAAGGAGGCATCGCAAGGTAAACATATCCTTTTTCAATAAGCTGCGGCATATATCTGAAGAAGAACGTTAAAAGCAAAGTTCTGATGTGAGAACCGTCAACATCGGCATCCGCCATAATTATAATCTTATGGTAGCGAAGTTTTTCTATATTAAAGTCTTTTCCAAATCCTGTTCCAAGAGTATTAATTACAGGTTCCAGTTTTTCATTGTTCATAACTTTATCTGCAGAAACTTTTTCTACGTTCAGCATTTTTCCCCAAAGAGGCAAAATCGCCTGGGTCTTTGCGTCACGTCCATCTTTTGCAGAACCGCCGGCAGAATCTCCTTCGACAATGTAAACTTCACAAATTTCAGGATTGTCCTTTATTGAACAGTCTGCAAGTTTTTCAGGTTTTTTAAAACCAGTTAAACCTGACTTTTTACGGCTTGCGTCTTTTGCTTTTCGGGCTGCAATTCTGGCAGTCGCCTCGGCAACGGCCTTTTCAAGGACTTTTTCTACAACATGAGGATTTTGTTCAAAGAAAATTGTAAGCTTTTCTTTTACAAGAGAATCAACTATTCCCCTGACTTCAGGATTTCCAAGCTTATCCTTTGTTTGACCTACAAATTCCGGTTCAGGAACTTTCATTGAAAGAACTGCAACAAGTCCGGCTTTTACGTCATCTCCATTTATTTTTTCGTAAGGGTCTTCTTTTGGATCTATTTTGCCGTCTTTTTTTGGCATTCTCTTTTTTATCTTTTCATTTGAATCAAGAAATTTAGATATAACAAAAAGAAGCGCCGATTTAAATCCGTCAAGGTGCGTACCGCCGTCTGTTGTCCTAATATCGTTTACATAAGTGTGAATGTTTTCAGAATAAGTTTCGTTGTATTGAAAAGAAAGTTCTGTTATTACATCATCTTTTTCGCCTGTAATATAAATAGGCTCTTCAGGATACTTGAATTTTGCCTTTGAATTGATTTCAGCTACGTAATGAACAATTCCGCCTTCATATTTAAGAATTTCTTCTTTAGGATTTTCGAGCCGTTCATCCCTAAAAACAATTGTTATTCCACTGTTTAAAAAAGCAAGTTCCTTAAGACGCTGAATAAGAATATCCCAGTCGTAAGTTGTTGTTACTGTAAAAATTGAAGGGTCAGCTTTCCATCGGATTGTTGTTCCATGAACTGAAGAATCAATGTCGCCGATTACTTCTACTTTTGTTTTAGGAATACCTTTTTCGTATTTCTGCTGATAAATATGACCATCACGTTTTACAGTTGCTTCCATCCATACAGAAAGAGCATTTACACAGGAAACACCTACACCGTGCAAACCGCCGGAAACTTTGTAAGAACCTTTATCAAATTTTCCGCCGGCATGAAGACGTGTAAGAACAAGTTCCAGTGCAGAAATATGTTCAGTCGGGTGAATATCAACAGGAATTCCTCGCCCATTGTCTTCTACGCGAACTACATCATCTTTTTCAAGAGCAACAACAATTTTATCGCAATAACCAGCCATTGCTTCATCAATAGAATTGTCAACGGTTTCATAAACAAGATGATGAAGCCCTTTTGGACCTGTAGAACCAATATACATTCCAGGGCGTTTTCTTACAGCTTCAAGTCCTTTTAAAACCTGAATATTACTTGCACCATATTCTGCAGCCATTACTTTTTTCCTTGATTTTATCTAATTTTTGGAAATTTATATTCATAAAATAAACTAACCCTGAGTCACTAAGGCTGGGTATCGTTCGTTTTTATAAGTCATCGTAACCGGTTACATTCCTTGAACACAAATATCAGAAAATATAACCTTTGCGCGAATCTTTATTACATTATAGAAATAACTTAATTAAAATATACTTTGATTGATTAAAAAAGTAAAGGCAGTTTATAATCATAAAGTATGAGCGAACAGAATTATAAAGAAATTTGGCCATTTGCAATGGAACAAATACATGAAGAATACAAAAACATCGGCCAGGAAAATGAATTTTTACTCTGGTACAAAATGGAATATCTTGAAGATACTTTAGACACAATCACAGTTTCTGTTCCATCAGAATTTTTGTGGCAGAGAATGCTTTCCAAAGGAAATGTAAAAAAAGTTGAAAACAAAATTTGTGAAATAACCGGACGTTCAAATATAAATATTACTCCTAAATTCAACTCCACTACGATTCAAGCTTCTTCAGATTTTAAGGAAGAATTAAATTCAAAAGAAGAGCCTAAAAAAATTGAAAAAGAAGCAAAAAAACAAGTTCCAGCACATAACAACACAAATTCAACTTTGAATCCAAATTTTACTTTTGAAAATTTTGTAACTGGCGAAGAAATAGGAAGTAAATTTGCATACAATGTTTGTTATGCCGCATCCCTTGCACCGGGAGAAAAAACAAACCCAATCCTTATTTACGGTGGAGTCGGTCTAGGAAAAACTCACCTTATGCAGGCAATTGGAAACGAAATCTTAAAAAACAGCACTGAACAGAAAAAAATTTGTTTTATTCAGACTGAAAGTTTCTTGAATGAATTTTCCTCTTCAATAATTAATAAGACAACTGAAAAATTCAAAAGAAAATATAGAAATCTTGATGTTTTTCTTCTCGATGATATTCACTTTTTAAACGGAAAAAGCGGACTTCAGGAAGAACTTTTTTATGTCTTTGAAGCATTGCACAAGAAAAAAGCCCAGATGGTTTTTACATGCGACCGTCCTTTAAACGAAATTGGAAATATGGCAGAAAGACTTGTAAGCCGTCTTGGAAGCGGAGCATGTCTTGACCTTCATATTCCTAATTTCGACACAAGAAAGGCAATCATACATAAAAAACTGGAAATAAAAGACAAGGCATTGCCGGAAGAAATTATTGACTACATTGCAAAAACTGTAGAAACAAACATCCGTGACCTTGAGTCGGCTTTGAACAAAATTATTATGTACACGGAATTTGTAAGTCCAAACATAACCCTTGAAATTGTACAGCAGCAGCTTTCAAATCTTTACGCCGCTCCAGGAACAGGAAATGTTTCCATAGAAAATATACAAAAGGTCGTTGCTGAAGCATATAACATAAAAGTTGAAGAATTAAAAGGAAAAAGAAGAGATAAAAAATATATAATTCCAAGATTCATCGCAGTTTATATAACTAGAGAAATGACAGAATATGCTTACACAGAAATAGGAAACGAATTTGGAGGACGCGACCATACTTCAATAATGAACGGATACAACAAAATTGTTGATAAGATAAATTCAGATCCATCTCTTGCTCAGAAAATAAAAAATTTGATGGAGGAAGTTAAAAAATACACAAAATAAGTATATACTATGTTAAAATGATGTGGATAACTTGTTTATAATGAAAAAAAATAAACAAAATTGTGAATAAGTTATTTAAAAGTGAATAGAACTGCCTTGGTTATAAACAATGCAATTCTTTCATATATAAAAAGATAAATAACTTTTCCACTTTAAACGCGTACTTATTATTAAATTTACTAAATTTATATAAATTTAATAAATTCTAAATCTGTGAATAAAAAGGAGAACTTATGAAATTCACTTTCGACAGAGAAGCAATGATAAAGGAAATTGCTATTGCTCAGGAAATTATTACAAATAAAAGCCCTATTTCAATACTTTCAAATATACTTTTAATAGCAAATGACAACACTCTTACTATAAAAGCTTCTGACACTTCTGTAAATTTTATAACAAGCATTCCGGTTGATGTTATAGAGGAAGGAAGCACAACTATTTTCTGCGATAAATTCAGCACAATACTTTCTTCTTTGCCAAACGGAGAAATTGAATTTGAGCAGAAAGACATAAAAGTCACAATAAAACCTGTTTCAAAAAAAGTAAAATTTCAGCTTAAAAGTATTGCAAGTGAAAAATTTGCAGAAATTCCTGAGGCAAACAACGTTCCTTTCTTTGAAATGCCTTCAAAAGACTTAAAAGAAATGATTCAGCATACAATTTTTTCTGTTTCAGAAGACCAGAACCGTTATTTTATGACGGGCGTTTATTTTACAAGAAAAGATGACAAATTTGTAACAGTTTCTACGGATGCAAGACGTCTTTCTTATGCGGAAAAAGATTTGCCGGCAGAAATAAATTTTGAATCTTCTATTGTTCCTACAAAAATTCTTAGGTGCATACTTAAAAACGCGCCGGACGAAGGAAACATTCAAATTGCGATTGTTGAAAAATTGATTTTTGTTCGTTTTGGAAGTTATGAGTTTTCTTCAAAACTTTTGGAAGGACAGTTTCCTAACTATCAGAAAGTAATTCCTGAAAAACAAAATTCATATTTTGCAGTTAACAAGTCTGATTTGGAATCGGCATTGCGCAGAATTGAAATTATGATTGATAAAAAGGTTAATAGAGTTCTGTTTAAAATAAGTCCTGGAACTTTGACATTGACTTCTCCTGAATCAGAGATTGGTACTGCGGATGAGGAAATTCCATGTCAGTATGAAGGAAATGAAATAACAATAGCCTTAAACAGCCGTTATGTTTCTGAACCGTTAAAAAATATCAGCACTGAAAATATTGTTTTTGAATTTTCAGAAGTTATGAAAGCAATTACATTGCGTCCTGAACCTGCAGGTGATTTCTTTCATATAATAATGCCAATGAATTTGAACGGCTAGAAAATGCCATTTCTTTCACTTTCTTTATTTAATTTTCGCAATTTGAAGAACGATAAAATAAATCTTCTTTCAAAAGAAGTTTATTTTGTAGGAGAAAATGGTCAGGGGAAAAGCAATCTTCTTGAATCCCTTTACTATTCTGCCTACGGTTCATCATTTAGAACTCATGTTGATTCCCAGATTATAAAAGAAGGTGAGCAGAATTTTGCTATAAATTCACTTTATACTAATGAAAAAGAAAATACTCAAAATATAAAGGTCATATACGACAAAGGAAAAAAAATAATTGAAAAAAATTCAAAGCGTATAAAAGACAGAAAAGAACTTGTAAACACAATTCCTTGCGTTATTTTTTGTCATGACGATATGCGCTTTGCAACTGGTGAGCCGGAATTCAGAAGATTTTTTTTAGATCAGTCATTAACGATGTATGATGAGCTTTATATTGATGACCTTAGAAATTACAGAAAAATTTTAAAAACAAGAAATTTGCTTTTAAAAGAATGTAATTATGAGATGCTTGATATTTATGATTATCAGCTTGCTCAAAAAGGACTGGAAATTCAAATTAAACGAAAAAATCTTGTTTTTCAGTTCAATGAAATTTTTGGAAAACTTTATGAGCAAATTTCAGGCATTGAAAATGTAGCTATTTCTTATGTTCCAAGCTGGAAAGAAATAAGGCAGGAGGTAGGAACAAAATTTCCTTCTGTAAATGATATAACGGAGTTTTTAAAGAGTAAAAGGGATCAGGATAAAATAATGCAGACTACCCTTTCTGGTCCTCATAGAGATAAAATAATATTTGTAAAAGATGGAAAACAATTTGTGCCTACAGCGTCAACAGGACAATGCAGGCTTGTTTCTTTGATTTTAAGGATTGCCCAGTCAGTTTATTACACACGATTAACAGGAATAAAGCCTGTTCTTCTTATGGATGACGTAATGCTTGAGCTTGACCCTGAAAAAAGACAGAAGATAACTGCGCTTCTTCCGGAATATGACCAGCTTTTCTGCACATTTCTTCCGGGCGAACCATATAAAAATTATATGAAGGAAAGTACGAAAGTTTATAAAATAAAGAATGGAGAATGGTATGAAGAATGAAATCATTGACTGTTCTGAAATGCTTACAAGAACTTTTGACAACATAGAAAAATCAACTTTAGAAAAAAATAATAAATTCTATTCTTCGTGGAAAACAGTTGTAACAAAAATCAACAGGATTGGAGATAAAAATTTTGGTCAGAAATTGTATGACCACAGTTCAATTGTAGATATAAAAAATGAAACTCTTCTTGTGGAAACAGACCATCCCGCATGGTCACAGATGATGCAGTTTTATTCAAAATTTATAATAAACGGACTAAAAATGTACAGTCCTGAAATGCGTATAAAAGGAATAGTATTCAGAACACGTGGAAGCAATGCTGTTTTAAATTCTGTTGATTATGGTGCAGAAATAAAAAAAGCTGATAAAAAATTGTTTGAGCGATATGAAAAAGAAAATGAAGTTATAAATAAATATTCAGAAAAAAAGGAAAAAAATAAAGAAGAAAAAGAGGAACTTCCGGAAGAATTAAAAGCAATGTTTGATACGATAAGAAAAAGTATGTTGACCAAAAATAGAAATAATTGATATATTATTTTACTACATTTTGATATTTTATAATTCGCATAAAATATACGGATTTTATTTATAAAGAAGGAGCATTGTACTTATGTTACGTACATACCAACCAAGCAAAGTTAAACGCAATAGAAAATTTGGTTTTAGAGCTAGAATGGCTACTAAAGGCGGACGCAAAGTTCTTGCACGCCGACGTGCCAAAGGCAGAGCAAAACTTTCAATTTCTGACGAAAAGAAGCCATACTGATTTTTTTAGGGATGGAAACAGAGTTAGTCAAAACAGGATTTTTTAAACGCAATGAACGCTTAAAAAATCCTGCTGATTTCAAAACACTGTTTAAAAAAGGAAACAGAGCGAGTATTTCCGGTGCCAGGATTTTTTTTAGAGAAAATGGTACAGAAATAAATCGAATAGGATTTCCTTTGCCTCGCGGTTACGGTAATGCTGTAAAAAGAAATTTGTCTAAACGTTACAGCCGTGAAGCCTATCGTTTTTTTAAAACACATCTGAACACTGGATATGATATTATAATTCTTGTTTATCCTGGAAATGACTCGTTCAGCACGCGATGTGTTCAATTTCGTACATTGTTTCAAAAGGCAGGATTAATAAAAGAATGAAAAATTTTCTTAAAAAATTTTTCTGTTTTTTTATCCGTTTTTATCAAAAATATATTTCGCCTTTGCACCCTCGTTGTTGCAGATTCACACCATCGTGTTCTCAATACGCGTTGGAAGCAATTCAAAAATATGGTTCTGGTAAAGGAACTTTTCTGGCAATAAAACGAATATTACGTTGTAATCCTTTTTTCAAAGGCGGTTATGATCCTGTTCCCTGATTATGGGTTAACTAAAAAATCGCCTGAGGAGAATTTTCATGAATAAAAACACAATTCTGGCAATTGTTCTTTCTACGGTTGTTGTTGTGGCTTCTATTTTTTTGCAGTCACGATTTATGCCAAAAACTACTGTTAAACCTGAAAATTCAGTTGCTGAAAATGTAGTTTCTGAGCCAACTAATGATAAGGCAGCTGAGGAAATAAAAAATCTCGGCATAAAATCTGTAAAGGAAGTTACAGAAGAAAAGCAGATTGTTGTAAAGACTTCAAAAACGGAAGTAGTTCTTACAAATAAAGGCGGCGACATTATCAGTTATAGATTGACAGACCACATTGACGTTGACACAAAAGAAGGCGTTCAGATGGTTGATAATGTTTCTGAGTTTAACAGAGCATGCGCAGTTGCTTTTGGTAAAAATTACAATGCGAAAATTTTAAACGAACTTTTTAATTTTTCGCAGCCGGATGAAAAAACTTATTTGTTTACAAAAAATTTTGTAACAACGGATGATGAAGGAAAAAATCATAAAGTTACATTCGGAAAAAGATACACTTTTGAAGATGACTATATGTTCAAACTTGAAATTCTGTTCCATTCTGATGATGAAACAGAATTTTCTTATACTTTAAGGACTTCTCCGCAGATTGGACCTTATTTTAATCCAAAGCTGAACAGATATGAAAACCGTCAGTTTATTTCTTTTAATGGAAATAAAGCTAAAAGACAGATTATTGGAAACAAACCTGAAATAAAATTGTACGGCAAAGAATATTTGTGGAACGGAATCGGCGGAAAATATTTTGAGGAAATTTTAATTCCTGAAAATATTAATTCAATGGACTATTCTTATTATTCAAATATTGTTGAAGTAAATAATTATGCAAATGCCCAGGTTATTTCCATCAGAAAACCTGTTAAAGCGACAGATTTAAAAGATACATATTATATGTATTTTGGTCCTAGAAATGAAAAAGACCTTAAGATTTATAATTCGTCTGAAAAAAATGTATGGAATTTAAGCGGACTTAGACTTACTGAAAGTTTGAATTCAAATGGCTGGCTTGGCTGGCTTGAGACAATCCTTAAGTGGATTATGGAAGTTATTAATAAAGTCGTTCATAACTGGGGTATTTCTATCATAATTATGACGATTTTAATAAAGCTTGCAATGTTCCCGATGACAAAAAATCAGTCGATGTCTACGCTCAAAATGCAGGAAATTCAGCCTAAAGTACAGTCTGTTCAGAACAAATATAAGGACAATCCGCAGAAAATGCAGCAGGAAATGGCAAAAGTTTATAAGGATGTTGGATATAATCCGATGAGCGGATGTCTTCCTATGCTTGTTCAGTTCCTTATTTTGTGGTCAATGTACAACCTGTTCAATAATTATTTTGAATTCCGCGGCTCAAGTTTTATTCCTCACTGGATTGAAGACCTTTCTTCTGGTGACAGCATTTATGTATTTAAATTTAATATACCGTTCTTTGGAAATCATCTTAGGATTTTACCTTTTATTTACCTTGCTTCTCAGCTGTTCTTTGGAAAAATTACAAATATGGGCGGAACTGCCGGAGCTGCAGGTTCTTCACAGGCTCAAATGAAAATGATGATGTACGGTATGCCGATTTTATTCTTTGTATTGTTTTATAACGCTCCGTCCGGACTCTTGCTTTATTGGACTGTAAGCAATGTTTTCCAGATGATTCAGCAGATTATAATAAACAAAGCGATGAAATCTAAAAAGGCAGAAATTTCCACCAAAAAAAACAAATAATGGGAGTAATATAAATGACTTACGAATTTGAAGGAAAAACAGAAAAAGAAGCAATTGAAATTGCCGCAAATGAACTTGGTCTTCAGAGAGACCAGTTTGATGTTGAAATTTTGGAATCTCAGAAAAAAACACTTTTCAAGAACGGATATGTAAAAATCTGTGTTCATACTTTGGATGATGCGCAGCCGTCTACTTTGAGTACAAATGGTTCTTCTTTTGCAGCTATAAGCAGAACTGCAATAAATCCTGTTCCGCAGGATGAATTTGAAGAAAAGATGGTTGATTTTGTAAAAAACGTAATTGAAAAAATGGGTTACGATGTAAAGGTAGAGCTTGCATTCCGAGAAGAAAAGAAGATTGGAATAAAGCTTGATTCGCAGAATTCTTCAATTCTGATTGGAAGAAAAGGTAAAAACCTTGATGCCCTGCAGCTTTTGGCAAATATTTATGCGGGACGTCTTGGACATGAAGAAATTCGTGTGATTCTTGATACAGAGAACTACAGAATTCGCCGCGAGGAATCTTTGGTTAGACTTGCCTATACAACTGCAGATAAGGTTCATACTTCTCACAAGTCAATATTGCTTGAACCTATGAATCCTTTTGAAAGAAGACTTATTCATACAACTTTAAACGATATTCCTGATATTGATACAAAATCTGAAGGTGAAGGACTTTATAAACAGGTCCGCGTACTTTACAAAGGATTTGAAAGATAATTTTTTAGCACCATTTTTAAGTTTTAGTTGAATTAAGAGTTTTCTGTTTGTAACTTTTTATAAAATGGTGCTTTTTAATTTTAAATACTGTAGAGGTTAGTTGATATGAAAAAAATTATTTTGGCTGTATTTTGCGTTTTTTGCATGATGTCAGCAGGTTTTTCTCAGAATGTAAATCTTGAAGAGCTTATAAGTCCAGATTACGCAGATTATTTGAAATCAAATGGAAACATTACAATAATTCATCCAAAAAATGAAAAGGAATTGACTTTAGTTCCAAACTGTCCTTATTCAGAGCAGATAAAAAGCGATTTGATTTGTGAAAAAGAAAAAGGAGTTCCTTTTCTGGCGGAATTTTTATATTTGATTCCAAAATCAGAACTTACTGAAGATGTTTCAAAAGTAAATGCTGACAGCATGAGCGTTATTTTCCGTTCAATCAGCAAAATGCAGGGAATGACATATATCCATAACGGCGGAAAAGAAGATGTTCTTTACAAGAAGGCGTATGCGGTCGCTTCTGCTGATTCCAACGAACCTGTTCCAGATCCGCTGGAAGGCCCTACAGATGGTCTTGTGGCTTACGGCTATCAGCATGACCATAGTTTTGGAGATACAAAATACAAGCTTAATTACTATCAAAAAGACAATGTTATTTTTGCAACTTTTTTGAATGTAATACCGATGAGCAAACTTGGAATAAAAGCTGTTATGCCTGAAAACCTTAGGATGAATATTGTTTCCATTGATTTGGGCGATGATCTGCTTTTGTATCTTGTTGCCGATGTAAGCGCAAAAAATTTGCTGGGAGTAAGGGCTCAGATTCAGGATTCAATGACTGTAAGAATGGAAGCGATTTACAGATGGTTTTTGAAGCAGTATAAATAGGAATCTTGAAGGAGCGTTTAAAAAATGAAAATAAAAAAAATATTTATGGCGGCTTTGTTTGGAATTTCAATATTAACGAATGGAGCGTGCCGTTCTAAAGGAAATGCTATGGATTCTATCAAGGGAAAAGACGGATTATTTGCAATTATGGAAACATCTAAAGGCGAGATTGCTCTGGAATTGTATTACAAGGAGGCGCCTTTAACAGTTTGTAATTTTGTTGGTTTGGCGGAAGGAACTTTGGATGCTGCCAACGGAAAGCCTTTTTACAATGGCTTGAAATTTCACCGTGTAATAAAAGATTTTATGATTCAGGGCGGAGACCCGCGCGGAAACGGAACTGGCGGTCCTGGATATAAATTTGCAGATGAGGAAGTTCCTTATAAGTTTGATAAGTCCGGGTATCTTGCAATGGCGAATTCCGGAGCAAACACAAACGGTTCACAGTTTTTTATTACCCATGTTGAAACTCCGTGGCTCAACGGAAAGCACACAATTTTTGGTCATGTTGTAACTTCTGAGGATCAGGATATTGTAAACGCAGTTGCCCAGGGAGACAAGATAAAATCTGTTAAAATTATCCGTCAGGGTGATGAGGCGCAGGCTTTTAAAGCAACTCAGGAAGATTGGGAAAAACTGAATAAAGTTGCTGTTCAGAAAGCAAACGCTGCGAAAGAAGCAAAATATGCTGCAAAAATTGCGGAAGTTGAAAAGAATTTCCCAGGTTTTGAAAAGACCGTTGATGGAATTTATTATAAGACTACAAAAGCGGGTTCTGGCGCAAAATGTGGAAAAGGTAAAAATGCGAACGTAGACTACAAGGGCTATCTTGTTGACGGAACAGTTTTTGACGGTTCAAGCGGAATGATTCAGGGTGGACACGAAGCTTTGAATTTTACAACTGGAGCAGGCCAGATGATTCCGGGATTTGATTCAATGGTTCAGGATATGACAAAAGGTGAAGTAAGAACTTTTGTTCTTCCGCCGGATTTGGCTTATGGCGAACGCGGATATCCTGGAGTTATTCCGGAGAGCGCGTACATTGCTTTTGATGTGCAGTTGAACAGATTTTAGCGGATGGCTTAAGGATAGTAGGGGCACGAAGTGTTTGCAAAACGTGAGATAAAACGAGCGTTTTGCAAATGAAGGCGAAAGCCGTAACCCCGGATAGCCTGGCGGTACAAAGTACCGAAAGCCCCAAAAAAGAAAATTACAATTTCATTCGGAAAACCTTTGAATTTCGTTCTGGAGTCCAAAGGTTTTTTCGTTCTTCTGGAAGAGAGGAAATTTTGTCGGGCTTAAAGCCAAGCTGTTCAAACCAGTCGGAAGTTTGGGTTGTTAAAATAAAAACGCTGGAAAGATTTTTGTTTTTTGCCTGCTGGATAAGATATTCAACGAGTTTTGGACCTATTCCAAGATGAGAGAAGGATTCTTCAACGGCAATTCCTGCAATTTCGGCCTGATTGGTGTCGTAAACGTGAAGTGAGGCTGATGCACGGATTCCACCGTCAATTTCGTAGACTATATAATCTGCAAGGTTTGTATTAAGGTCTTTTTCGGTGCGCGGTAAAAGAATTTTTTTCTGTATGAACGGGTTCATTATTGAAAGAACAGAAGGAATGTCCGTTTGCGTCATTTGGCGGATGTGTCCGTAATTTTGAGAATAAATCATCGTGCCTGAACCAAGGTCGCTGAATATTTCGCATGGAATTGAGCCGTTCTGGGAACCGTTCAGAATGTGAGAGCGCGTTACACCATTTTTACAGGCGTTTTCTGAGATTTTAAGAAGGGAAATAATTTTCTGGTTTTCGTTTTTTTCATTTAATTTTATAAAGTTTTGGAGTTCCGTAAGATTCAGGGCGGGAATATTTCCTTCAGAGGAAATGCCGAGCGAGTCTGGAACATTAAAGTTTTTTTCTGAAATTACGCCGTTTTTTATAAGAAAGAAAAGTTTGTCAGCCTTTAGATTTGTGGCGATTGTTTCTGCAAGTTTTATTGAAGAAATGTTGTAGGGCTTCCCTGCACTGCTCCATCCGATGCACGGAAAAATTGGAATGAATCCATTGTTAAGAGTGTTTTTTATCGCATCTGTCTGTATTTTGTCTATTTCGCCGGCTGTTACGTAATCGATTCCATCTATAACGCCTTTTGCGCGCGCCCTGACCCAGTTTCCGATTGCTGCGGTTATGTGGTTTGCGGCAAGGCTTGTCATTACAATGTTTGAAATGTCGAATGCCGCCATTTTTATAAGGTTTATGCCCTTTTCACTTGTAATTCTTGTTCCGTTTTCGTACGTCCATTTTATGCGTGAAGTTTTTAAAACCTGGTCAATGCGTTTTTTTGAACCCGGCACAATCGCAACTTTTATTCCGGCCTGATGTAAAAGGGAAATGTCGTGTATGTGGCTTGAAAATAAAGGAGAATCTATGATTTCATCGTCAAGATAAATGACAACTGTGGCATTTTGAAATTTCTGGATGTAGCGTATTACATCGCGGATTTGCTGTGCTTTTTTTTCGGTTTTGTGCTGCATATTTTTAGTATACAGTTTATGAACAAAGTGGAAAAGATTTTTTTTGTTTTTGATTTCTCGCGCCAGGTGATGTTGAAATTTATTTCGGAACGTTTATTCTTTTTGTAGATTGTTTTCTGCACGGAATTTTTCTGTATTGTTTTTGCTGTAAACGCAACCGCAATACTGCTGGCGGTAAAGTTCATATTCTTCTGAAAGTTCAAGGCTTCTTTTGAATCCGCCTTTTTTCTTGAAATCCGAAGGAAGCCATTTTGTTTTTTTTATGGAATTGCAGAGTTCCCTTCCGATTGTGTTGATTTTTTCGGAATCCTTAAAAGGTGAAATGCTTAGGGTTGTACAAAAGTATTCAAAGTTGTTTTTAACAGCGTATTCATAGGCTTTTTTTAGGCGAAATTCATAGCAGCGGCGGCAGCGTTCGCCTTTTTCCGGTTCGTCTGCAAATTCAGGGTGATTTTTTATTTCCAGCGCAGAATAGAATTCTTCCGGATCATAGTTTTGTTCAACGAATTTTACGTTATTTTTGAATGCGGCAGGAAAACGCGGAAGAAAATTTTTAAGTTCATTCAGGCGGCGCAGATATTCTTCTTCCGGGTAAATGTTCGGGTTGTAGTAAAGGATTGTGATGCTAAAATATTTTGAAAGATATTCAAGAACATAGGAAGAACAGGGACCGCAGCATGCGTGCAGCAATAACGAAGGTCTGGCCGCCGAAGCCGCCAGACTTTCAATTATTTCGTCGAGTTCTTTCTGATAGTTTTTTTTAGCAGATTTCGCAGTCATTTGACTTTGATGTTGTCAAAGGTTTGCCGTCGGCTGTAAGAGCAACTCCTGCAATCTGCGCTGTATGATTTTTAATTTCATAGTAGCATTTACAGAATTTATCAATATCGATTTTTGCAGGTTTCTGAAACGATGCGTCTGCTCCTTCCAGAACAACCGGTGTTCCTGCGGCAGCCCACGGCGCGGTAAGAAGCTCAACTTTTTCTTTTCCGTCTTCTGTGTAATCTGCGGCAAGCAGCATTCCGCGGCTTTCAACGCCTTTCATTTTTCGTGGAGCAAGGTTGGACGCAATGATTACGTGCTGGCCGAGAAGCTCTTCTTCCTTAAGGTATGGGCGCAGACCAGACTGGATGATTCTGTCTTCTCCAGAGCCGTCGTCCATGTGTTCAATGTAAAGCTTATCGCCCTGAGGATTGCATTCAACAGATTTGATTACGGCGACTTTAAGCTCGATGTGTTCGTTAAAGTAAGCAACCTGGTCTTCTGCAAATTTTGGACCTTCCGATTTTTTTGCAGGAGCTGATTTTGGCTCTTCTTTTTTTTGCCCGGTTTTTTCCGCTTTTTTGCTGTGAGGGTCTGGTGTAGCCGCAAGAAGCTCTTCAAGGTCGATTTCGCCGCCAAAGCAAGGCACGGTTATCGCCCAATTTTCCAAAACCTGAGGATGAACTTCGCCAAATACACCAACCTGTTTTCCTTTGATGATTACGGCTGCCTGCCTTCCAGGAATAAATCTTGGGTCATTTGATTCTTTTACTTCATATTTGTGGTCAAGGAAGTAAAGAACAGAAGCAACTTCTGAAGCGGCTGTGTTGTAGTTTGCGTTTGATTCTGCTGTAAGGAATCCAAGGCATTGTCGTGTTCTTGTTCCTGTGTTTTCTTCCGGGCAAAGGTATGCAACCTTTCCGATTTCGAAAATTTTGTGCGGATAAATTGCATTTGCAGATTTTGATTCTGCGCGTAGCAATGAAGAGAGAATGTCTGAACGCACAAACTGGTAATTTTCGCTCATTGGATTCGCAATTTCAATTACGTGCGCCGGGTCAATGTTCATGTTTTCAATATAGTCCTTGCGTGAACCTACATAATTGAAAATCATTTCCTGGTAGCCAAGTCCTACCATCAATGTTTTTGCTTTTCTGGAATAATAAGTTACCGGAAGAAGACGGCCGATTGTAAAATCGCTAGGTTTTGCCGGCTCGTAAGTTTCTAGCTTTGTTCCAATCATTACGTCTTCGATTATATCAACTTCGTGAAGGAAGTCGTTTCTGTAAGGAGCAGGAGAAAGCGTATACTCAAAATCATCGCCGTCAATTTTCTTTGAAGAAACTTTTGAACCCATTCTTGTAAGAGCGTCCAAAACTGTCGCGTCGTCAAAATTAGTTCCAAGCAGTTTGTTTATGTGCTTTAATGTTGCTTTTGTTTCAGGCTGGAAATAGAACGGAGCTACAACATCGCGTCCAAAGCAAGTGTCGTACGGATGTTTTACCATAACAGGCTCGATTTCATAACCGACATCAGCAAAATCACAGGCGACGATGTTTGCGGCAAGCATAAGATTTTCCATGTTGTCGCCGGTAAGTTCAACCATAAGGCCTTTGTCTCCAACCTGAACTGCGCCAAGGGTTGCGCTGTTGATTACTGGAGGCATAGACATAATTTCATTCTTGTCGTCTGCGAGAATCGGGAATTTTTTTAAATCTTTGATAATCCAGCCGAAGTCCTTTCCTTTTGGATGATCTGTAAGGATTTGGCGGCAGGTTAAAGGTTTTTCAAACTGAAGAGGAACAAAAGAAGTAGTGTCCGGGTCAACAGCCTTGTAATGAACAGGGAATTTTATTTCTTCAGCGCGGTAAACGCCCATGGAAATTGATTTTCGCTTGCGGCCAAAATTCCATGCAAGTTTTTCCTGAGTCTGGACAATATCTTTTAACATCGGGTCATCGATTGCTTTTCCGTTGATAACAAACGCGACCATGTAAGGGCGAATTTCCTTAAGTTCCGGATCTACTGTAACAATTCTGTTTCCGCAGTCTTTGATATTATCTTTTGTTGAGAGAAATTTTGAATAGTCAACAGTTTTTCCGCCGCGGTGAAGTTTAATCTGGCGGGCAACTCCGTTTGTTGACCACAAATCAGGACGGTTTGTATCGTTTAATTCAATTTTTATAACTCGTTCTGATTCTGGTATGGAAGTAGCTGGTTTTTCATCAAGTTCGGCTTTTGCGTAAGTAAGAACTTTTTCAAGGTCATCGTAATTATATTTTTTTTCAAGAAGTTTAAAGAAAAGCTGTTCATTTACTTCAATTTTTGGCATTTTTTTCCTCTGAATGGCTTATTAAAAGATGAATTATTATAAATCAATCTATAGAAACATTCAATTGAACGGATTGAATAAAAAAACCGGTATTTTTGCTAAATGGATTAATTTCGAGTTTTTTTTACAAATTACGAAAGAACGCTTTCGGCATATTTCCAATTTGCTCAGATGGATTTGGCTCGCGCTACGCTTGTATTAATTCGGGTGCTCCGCACTTTAATTAATTCAATCGCCAAAAATCTTCACAAATTGCAAATCTGCCTGCGCTTTTATTATTTTTGCAAAAAAACTCGATATTCAACCTAAATGAATAAAATGAATGATTCCATTTGGAGTTTATAGTTCCGGGCTTTTTTGAGAAAATGTTTGTTTGTTGGAAAACATTAGAATTTGCTTGAAATATATTGAATTTTAATACCATATTTTGTATATTCTAAAAATAGATAGTCTAGTTTTAGAGTAATTATTTTATAAAAGAGAGGTTTTTATGCTTCCTCCTGACATATTGGAACACACGTCTTCAATAATGAAATTTGGGTATATCCAGAAATCTTGGGTAGCACAACATATAGAGCCAGTTGCAAAAAAAAATAAGCTTAAGCTTTCTGACATAAGTCTGCTGTATCTTCTGCATTTAAACAAGGAATTTAATACGGCGAAAGATGTTGAAAAATACAGTGATTTAAAGAGAGGAAACATTTCCTTAATTGTTGAGTATTTGACTTGCCGCGGGTTTTTAATACAGGAACAGATAGAAGGCGACAGAAGAATGAAAAAGCTTGTTCTTACTTCTAAATGCAATCCGATTTTTGAAGAGTGTGATGAGATTGTAGGAGCGCTTTTGAAAATTTCGCTTCAGGGAATATCAGAAGAAGAAATTCAGGTTATGAAAAATTGTTTTAAAAAAATGTATAGAAATATGCAAAATGAAGAAAAAAGGTCTTTGGAGGCATCCATGGCTCGCCGCTAACGCGGTGTTTTATAGGGAGACATGATAAAAATTACATCCTTGTAATTTTTATCATTACAGTTTGCTCAAGCGTTGCTTTCACAAACTGTGATTCTCGCCATCCATGGCTCGCCGCAAGTTTTGTAAAAACTTGGCAGTTTTACGTACTAACGCAGTGTTTTATAGGGGGAATAAATGAATTCTAAACTAATTAGATTTTTGGCGGTTTTTATTGCTTTTGCTTCTTGCGGATTTGCGTTTGCCCAGGAATCAGATTCAAATAAAAATGACAAGTTGATTCTTACAGTTGATGATGCGGTAAATTATGCGCTGAAAAACAATCAGTCGCTAAAAAGCGCGGCAATTGACTTGGAAATAAAAAAACGCGCGAATAGTAATTCATGGAATACGTTTTTGCCTTCTGCTGGAGTTAGCGGAACAGCGGCAAGAACAAACGATTATGGTGGTACTTCGGCAGCGATGTCTCAATTAGTTTCATCTATTCTACATACTGAACCTCAGACAGATTTTGACAGCGAAGAAGACAGATGGGCTGTGGTTGGCAAAGTCGGAGTTTCATGGGCTTTTAATATGGCGATGGTTTCTCAGATTCAGATTGCAAAAAAGCAGTATGAAGCCGGATTGATTTCTTATGATACTTCCTGCACAAAGATGGAAATGAATATCAGAAAATTGTTCTACGGACTTTTGATTCAGCAGGAAAATTTAAAAATAAACAAAGAAGGTCTTGCAAACGCAAAGGCTCGTTATGAGCAGGCTGAAATAAATTACAGGAATGGACTTACGCCGGAACTTCAGGTTTTAAACAGTCAGGTTACATACGAAAACAAAAAGCCTTCTGTTTTAAAGGCGGAAAACCAGCTTAACCAGAGTTTTGACACTTTTGCTTTTCTTCTTGGCTTGCCGTTCGGAACAAAAATTGAACTGCAGGGAGATATAAATCCAAAAACTATTTCTGTAGATGCTGACAGTCTTGTAAAAGATTACGTTGCTTCCAGCAATGAAATATTGTCTATGAAAAAAACTATTGAAATTGCAAAATTAGGTTTGAACGCAAAAAAACTTTCAATATATACGCCAAGTCTTGCTGTGAATTATTCTTATTCGCCGCTGCTTATGAATGCCGGTGAATGGTATTCCGGAGACGATATTTATGATTCAGGAAGTCTTTCGCTGACAATTGCTTTTTCAGATGTATTAAGCTGGCTTCCGTGGTCATCGGCTTCCCAGGGAATAAAAGATTTAAAGCAGCAGATTGCTCAGGCGGAACTTGGCTATGAGCAGCTTGTTAATAATGCGGAAGTTGAAATACATAAGCTGGTCGATAATCTTGAAGTTGCAAAAGTAAATATAAAATCAATGGAAGCAAACGTTGCTCTTGCGCAAAAAGCTTATTCTTCAACGTTAAAAGCGTTTAATAACGGTACACAGGAATGGCTTTCCGTAAGAGAGTCAGATGCTTCGCTGCAGCAGGCTAGGCTTGGTCTGATGAATGAAAAGTTTAATTACATTTCTGCAATTTTAGATCTTGAAGAAAAACTTAACAAAAAGCTGACAGAATAGCCGGGTGTTGCGGGCTGGCGTTTGAAGTCCGCTCTTAATATAAAAAATAGAAACTTTTTATGGGAGAAATATATGAAAGCGATGAAAATTTTTGCGGTTGCGGGATGTGCTCTGGTTGCTTCCGCGCTGCTTGCTGGTTGCAACAAAAAAGTTGCTGAAAATACTGAACAGGCGGAAACGGTGTTCGCTGTAAATGTCTATAAGGCTGTTCCAAAAACTCTTGATGATTATCTTGAATTTGGCGGAAACGTTCAGACCGCTTCCAGCGTTGATATTTATCCGGATGTTCAGAGCGGAAAACTTTCTAGAATTCTTGTAAAAGTCGGCGACAAAGTAAAGAAAGATCAGGTTCTTTGCGAAGTTGATGCAAGCCGTCCGGGTATGGATTATAAAAATAGCCCGATAAAAGCTCCGGTTTCGGGAACAATTACTTCCTTTCCGTACAATATCGGGCAGACGGTCGCGGCTTCCATGCCGGTTGGAAAAATAAGTTCTACTGGAACTCTTGAAGTAAAGACAAACGTTGCGGAACGCTTTGTAAGCAGAATTTCGATGAATCAGAAAGCGGAGCTTTCTTTTGATGCTTATCCGGGCGAAAAATTCCCGGCTACTCTTGTAGAGATTGACCCTGTTCTTGATACAACGACAAGAACTCTGGGAATTAAACTTGTTCAGAGTCCATCTGATTCCCGGCTCAGAGCGGGAATGTACGCAAGAATCAAGCTTGTTACCGGCACAAAGAAAAATACAATCGTTATTCCGAACAACGTAATTGTTACAAGAAATGAGGAAGAAATTGTTTACATCGTAGATTCAATGACAAATACGGTAAAAGCTAGCCCTGTAAAAAAAGGAATTCGTGTTGATGACAAGCAGGAAATCCAGATGGGCATTGCTCCAGGAGATTTGGTCGTTATAAAAGGTCAGGCGCTTCTTACAGACGGCGCAAAAGTTAATGTGGTTTCTATTGTTGAATAGAATTGTGTTTTTAAGCTTATGGTTTTTATGGGAGATTAAATGTCTTTTTCTAAATTAGCTGTAAAAAAACCGGTAACGACACTTATTACTTTTATTCTTGCAACGTTGCTCGGTATTTATTGTACAATAACTTTGCCGATAGATTTGTATCCTGATATGGACATTCCATACATCATGGTTTTTACAACCTATTCAAATGCTGGTCCTGAAGAAACTGAAAAAAGTGTTACGCGAACAATGGAAAGCGCGCTTTCGAGTGTTACCGGATTGAAAAAATTGCAGTCGCAGTCAATGACCGGAACTTCTCTTGTTGTTCTTGAGTTTGAATACGGAACTAACCTGGATGAAGCGAAAGCGGATATACGCGATAAAATCGATATGATCCGCAATTATCTGCCGGACAGCGCAGATTCACCGGTTATTTTCCAGATGGATCCTTCTATGATGCCGATTATGGGACTTGTTGTTTCAGGCACAAGAACTCCGGAAGAATTAAGTTCCTATGTTGAAGATATAATTCAGCCTCGCCTTGAGCAGGTTGATGGCGTTGCTTCTGCGACTCTTGTAGGCAGCAGCGAAAAATGTATTAAAGTAGAAGTTCCTCGCGACCGTCTGGATGCTTACGGACTTACAATTACTCAGATTTGCCAGATGATTGGCGCCCAGAATATGACAAGCTCGGGTGGACAGATTGAACAGGGCGACACAAATTATTCGATTTCTGCGGAAGGTACTTACAAATCCGTTGAAGATGTGAAGGGAACGGTTGTTACTTACAAGGCAAATTCAAAGGGAGAAATTGTTCCGATTCTTTTGCGCGATGTTGCGAATGTTTATGCAGGATATAAGGATGTAACTTCTGAAGCGTATATGGGTGGAAAATCCTGTGTAATGCTTATGGTTCAGAAGCAGTCAGGAAAGAATTCTGTTGCAACTGCTGAAAAATGCCGCGCTCAGGTTAATAAGATTTTGCAGGAACTTCCAGGCGATGTAAAAATTATTGAAGCGTACAACACAACAGATGATATCAACAATACAATTAAAAACGTTGTAAGCTCGCTTCTTCAGGGAATTGTGCTTGCTGTTGTTGTTCTTTATATTTTCTTGCGCTCTATAAAAAGTACATTTATTATTGCGCTTTCAATTCCTATTTCAGTTCTTATAACCCTTGCGCTGATGTATTTCTGCGGATTTACAATCAACATGATGACTCTGTCCGGACTTCTCTTGGGAATCGGTATGCTTGTCGATAACTCAATTGTAATCCTGGAAAACATATTCAGTTACCGTGAGCGCGACGCAAAAGCTGATGTTGCGGCCGTTCTTGGTTCAGAAGAAATGCTTGGTTCAATTACAGCATCTACATTGACTTCTGTATGTATCTTCCTTCCGATGGTAATGTTCCAGAAAATGCTTGGAATGATGGGAAAGCTTTTCGTTTCGTTTGCGTTTACAATTATTTTCTCGCTTCTCTGCTCATTGCTTACCGCCGCAGTTCTTGTTCCGGTTCTTTCTTCAAAATATCTTGTTGTGGAAAAACAGTCGGAACGAAAAATGCCTAAATGGCTTCAGGGCTTTGATGGTCTGATGAGCCGGTTCTTTACATGGCTTGACAATGCATATGCTTCTGGCGTTGAAAAAGTTCTGCGCCACAGAAAACTTGTTATAACAGTGCTGGTTCTGCTTTTCTTTGGCTCAATTTTTTCTGTAAAGCTGATTGGATTTATTTTTATGCCGGAAGAAGCCACAACTTCAGTTTCAGTTGCTTTGGAAATGCCGAAGGGAACTACGCTTGAGCTTACACGCGAAGTAATTCAGCAGTACGAAGCGAATGTCATGAAGGATTTGAAAGGCGTAAAATACTCGCTTATTTCTGTAGGCGGCTCAACGATGATGTCTACGGCGTCGGATTCAAATACTGCCACGCTCCGAATTTCATTGTATCCGGAAAGCGAGCGACTCCCTGGCTACGACAACGAAAAATCAACAAAGGAAAAATGCAGAAAATACTTTAATTCTTTCCCTGGTGCGGAATTTACATTCAGCTCAGGAATGAGTTTTGCAAGTTCTGCGATTGATGTTGTAATCCGTTCAGATGATTTGAACCTGGCTAGGGCAACATCAAAGGAAATTCAAAAAGTAATTAAGGAAAATTGTTCTGATTATGTAAATGAAGTGACAAGCGACCTTGAAGACGGACTTCCTCAGCTTAAAATCAATTTGGACAGAAACCGAATGTACGAGCTTGGCATTACCGCTTACGGCGCCGGTTCTGAATTAAATGCTGCTATAAACGGAAAAACGGCCAGCCGCTACGACGATAACGGAACTCAGATTGATATTGTTGTTGGACTTGATGAGGCAGATAAGCAGAAATTTGGTGATTTGGAAAATATCTACGTTACAAATTCAATGGGCAACAGAATTCCGTTTGCAAGTTTTTCCCGATACGAGGAATCTCTTGCGCCGGTTACTATTCGCCGCGAAAACCAATCCCGAACAATCCGCCTTTCTGTTGAGCCAAAATCAGGAATTTCCATTAATGAAGTTCAGGAGGCAATTGCCGATACCGTCCGAAAAAACGTTGTTCTTGATGAAAAAGTAATGGTTTCTTATGAAGGTTCTTTTGAAGATATGATTGATTCTGTAAAGAAATTCAGCGTAATCATTATTATGGCGGTTCTGCTTGTATTTGCGGTAATGGCGAGCCAGTTTGAATCGTACAGAGATCCGTTTATCATTCTGTTTACGATTCCGCTTTCGTTTATCGGTGTAATATTCATTTATTTAATTACCCATACGATGCTTAATATTGTGTCTGTAGTCGGAATGCTGGTTCTTGTTGGAACAATCGTAAACAATGGTATTGTATTGGTTGACTACACAAATCTTTTAAGAAAACGTGGATATGCGCTTAAAGAAGCTTGTATAGAAGCCGCCCGAAGCCGTTTGCGCCCGATTTTGATGTCAACATTGACAACTGTTACATCTTTGATTCCTATGGCGTTCTTCCCTGGAGAAACAGGAGCTATGACGCAGCCTATCGGACTTACAGTTCTTGGCGGAATGACGTTCGGTTCTTTGATGACATTGTTTGTTATGCCTGTAATTTACTTTATCTTCAATAAAAAAGGAGAAGATAAACGTCTTGCTCAGCTGGAAGAAGATTTAAAAAATCCTCTGAAAATTGAAAAAGAAATAAAGGCAGAAGAAAGAAAGTCCCGCGGTTTAAAAAAGATTGTAAAAGCTCTGGAAGATAAGGTTGAAAAAAAGGAAGTTTCCGAAGATTCATCTGAAAATTCCAATAAGGGAGGAAATGAATAATGAAAAGAATAGAAGTTATTCTTACTCAGGCTATTGAATCAGATTTTTTACAGTTGTATGAACGCGAATGTAGACGAGCGCAAATAAAATGCAAATACACAAAGATTGAAAATGTTATGGGTTCTGGAAATACAAATCCAAAACTTGGCGATTCAATCTGGCCTCAGCTTAACGTTATGCTGATTCTTTATGTTGAAGATGGCTTTGTGCCGGTTGTTTCAGGCATTATGAAAAAACTTCACGAGATGTACGTTGGAGAAGGCGCGGCTGCGTTTGTAACAGAATGCAACTGTTCTGATATTTGTTAGTTTTATAGATACGCATTTGTAAAAAAGCCTCCAAAAATAAAAGCTTCTGGTGGCTTTCTGTTGCTAGAAGTTTTTTATGCCGCCGGATGATTTGATTGCGCTACAGTACTGTAGTTTTTTGTACCTAAAGCAGCCGCTCGCCTATTGAAAGGATATTTTTAGCCCTGACAGACATCCTGCGTTTCGGGCCGCGCTTATATTTCAAAACGAAAGTCTGTCGGATTTTTGATTTGGAGGGTGGATCTGAAAATGGGTGAAAAAATCCTTCTTGCACAAAAAGAGGTCAAACTGATAGATTTTTAGTACTATTGTGTAGTATCATATTGATGTAAATACAAACCAAAAGAAAGTGTGCGTGTCAATTTTTAAAGATCCTGTTCAGCCTAATATAGAATGGTAGGAGATTGAAAAATTGCTGAAATCTCTTGAAAATTCGGGGGGGGGGGTGCATTATGATGAACTATAAGGGATTTGTTGGGGTTGTAGAATAAGATGACGAGGCAAGAGTTTTTTCTGGAGAGGTTATAAATATTCGTGCAGTGATTATTTTTCAGGGAACAACAGTTGATGAGGTGGAGAAAGAATTTCATGCTTCTGTTGATGATTATCTTGGCTGGTGCAAAAAAGACGGAATAGAACCTGAAAAGCCTTATTCTGGCAAGTTCAACGTGCGGATTTCTCCTTTATTTCATAGCCAGGTTGCTATTGCTGCTAAAAAACTTAATATGTCATTGAATAGTTTTGTGGAAAAATCTTTGCATGATGAAATAAAAAGCCTGATCAGCTTTGAGTTAATTCCGTAAAAGATATTGGACTTTGTCTAAAATCAGAACCAACTGAGTGAATTCTGGAATATTTTTATGCTGCAATTGCTCCATGCAGATATGAAACAAATTCCGTAACTGGAACTACATTTCCATCAAACAGTTCCGTAAAGTCCATAGATTTAAATGGGTCATCTTTAATAAGATTCTTAACTTCAATATCACCATTCTGAAGAACAAATGTTACAATCTGATGCAAGAATTCTTCCTGTGCAGGATTAAAGTTGTACTTTGAAAGATATTCGCTCAAGAGTTTTGTTACCGCTTCTGGATTCATTCCAACAATTCGGCGGACAAAAACTCCAAAAGACGCTCCTTCTGAAATAGCATCATAATCTGCTTGTGTACCAAGTTCTTCACAAAGAATATGCTGCAAATCCTGAATGTCTTTTTCATTCAATGGCTCAATATTCTTGATTTTGTTTACAGCTTCACAATCTGTTGTTTCTGCCAGGTAATCAATTACTCTCTGCTTATAGTTCTTAAACTGAGGATTAATATGTTTGCCGTGTTTTTCTATCACTTCATCTTTGAAATTCGTTTCTACAGCTTTCTTCTTAGGACCATCAAGATACTTAATCAAATCTCTAACCTCAGAACGAACCAGTTCCAGTTTAGAAACAGTAACTTCTGCCCAAAATTCTGTTGAAAGGAAAGTTTTTAGAATTTCAGACTTGGCTTTGATTTCAGGTATAGTCTGCATATCAAGCAGTTGGGAAATAATTGTAGTAACTTTCTGAAGAGGTTTACTATAATCTTCTTCTCCCACCAAATGAGAAAGTTCAATATTAAACATCCAGACATCAAATACTTTTGCGCTGGATTCCCCACCAATCGGGTCAATCAGAGGAGTTATAACTTTTTTGATTTCTGCAAGCATCAATGGCGTAACATAATCCCATGTCTTGCTGTCGGAATATTTATCAACTTCTTTTAAGTTATAGCGGACATTGATGTGGTTTTTATCAAGATTCTGAATCAGAGAAATAAGCTCACCTTTCCATTTCTGATAGAACTTAACGTGCTCTTCATTTTCCTGATGTTCACGTTTCTGAAGTTCATAAACCATATCCAGTTTAAGTTCAAAGATTTTCTGAGAAAGATTCAGGCCTCCACCAGTAATCTTGCCCTTGGGATTTATGTCAAAGAAATCAAAATTGTCACAGAAGTCAAATATGTAGAATCCCTGTTTTTCTGGATAAGGCTGGAGTTCTGCATTTGTAATACCTTCTTTTCCTTTTCCAAAGAATTCTTTTGAAGGGCTGAATACATTAAAATCCTTGCAGACACGAGTTCCACGACCAATCATCTGCCAGAACTTAATTACAGAATATACTCTCTTAAAGAAAACAAGATTCAAAACCTCAGGAACATCAATCCCTGTATCAAGCATATCTACTGAAACAGCAATTATTGGTTCTTTTTCTGGCATCTTAAAATCATCAATAATTGTTCCGGCCTTACTTACACTGTAATCTACAAGCTGGCAGTAATCATCTTCTTTGTCTGGATATACGTCCTTAAAAGTTTTTACGATTTTTTCTGCATGATCATGGTCTACAGCAAAGATAATAGACTTTCCAAGTCTTTCGCCATTATCTACACGGAGCCCTTCATTCATTAATGTTTCAAGAACAAGTTTGATTGTTGGGATGTTGATAATATTTTTGTAGAACTCATTGCCCTGTTTTTCTTTTAGATTATCAGGTAAAGCTCCTTCTTCAGCAAAAACTTCATCATATTCTTTCTTTTCAGCATCTGATAGTTCAGAATACTTAGCACCATTTTTAAGGCGTGCTGTTGTCTTATCAATAGCGGCATAATCTACAAGGAAGCCTTCTTGAACAGCGGTAGGGTAATCATAACTGAATGTCGGGTGACCAACTTCAAGTCCAAACAAAGAATATGTATCTTCCTGACCTTCCTGGTCTTTTGGAGTTGCGGTAAGGCCTAGAACAAGTGAATCAAAATAGTGGAAGATAGCCTGATATTTGTTGTAGCAGGAACGGTGACATTCATCGATGATGATTAAATCAAATCTGCCAATTCCAAATGTTTTTTCATCTGTATCAAGAAGATTAAGCATTGTAGGATAAGTGCTTAAAATAACATTCGCATCAAAATCACGCTGACTTCCACTTACTTCTGAAATTGCACAAAGAGTAGCATTAGGAAGGTATTTTGTAAAAGCTTTTTTTGCCTGTTCTACAAGTTCTGTTCTGTCTGCAAGGAACAAGACATTTTTTACCCAGTCGTTACGCATTAAAATATCAACAAGGGAAATTGCAAAACGTGTCTTTCCAGTTCCTGTTGCCATAACATTTAATGCTTTTCGCTTAAAACCAGAATATGCAGTACAAACCGCAGTACATGCATTCTGAATAAAATAGCGGTCAGAGATTTCTTGATTTACACGGGTATCTTCAATTGCACCAAGTTTACGGCGAACAATAAGTGAATGGAGTTCTTTTAATGAATAATAACCAAATACACGGCGAGCAGGTCCTCCAACTCCATCAACCATGTAAATCTGATAACCGTTTGTATAGAAAATGACAGGCATTATGCCAAACTTATCTTTTAATGCTTCTGCATAAATCTTTGCCTGTTTAGCACCAGTTTCTACATCCTTACAAGTTCGTTTTGCTTCAATAACCGCAAGTGGCTTACCATTCGTATCGTAAAGAACATAATCTGCGTAACCAACTCCAGTTGGAAATTCACTTGAAACCGGAATATTTGTAAGTTTTGTTTCTATACAGGCAGTCTCTGGTTTTACAGCTTCCTTAATATCACAAACAGTCCAGCCGGCTTCACGAAGATCCATATCGATGAGAGCTGCACGAGTTTCTGCCTCTGTATAATCGATGCTTGAAGTCATCTTTGTGTCTGTTGCAATTTTTGCTTTCTGTTCTGTAGTAAATGGTGATTTTTTTACTTTGATAATTATTTTCTTTTTTGTTTTTTCTGCTTCAATAGCGTTTGGAACAGCATTCGTTACAGCTTCTTTATTAAATGGGAGATAAGAAGAAATGATACCAAGGAATTTTAATATTTCACAAACAGAGTCATAAAGAGAATGCAGACAGAGCATGGCCATACGATTATTTATAGGCTCTGCATGGCTTGCCATATTTCCAAGTTTTCTAACATTATGAACAGCAGCTAACTGTGGTTCATCGAGATATGCCTTAAACTTATAATCTTCAATAAGACCAAAAAGGTCTGACATTTCTGAATACTGACCGTACTTAGTAATATAAAACAGTTTGATGGCACATTCCAAACCATTGCGGGCAGAACGCACTGATGCATCAGGAAACTGACTGACAAAAACTTCTGCCTGGTTGCAATAATTGTAAAGGTCTCTTAATTCAGGATTTTGTTTTAAAAAATCAAAGTTCATGGCAATTCTCTTATCCAGTTATTTGGACTTGGCTTCAATAAGTTTATCTATATCTGCAAAAGCGTTTTCAATTGCTTCGGAGTGATACATTTCGTACATCTCGAATACGTAATCAGTCAGGTTTAATTCATCAAGTTGATGAAGAACCTTGTCAGCTGTTGTATTTTTATAGCGCGCATACTGTTCCATAAGGAAAGTAAAGAATTCCATTTCTTTTGTCATTTAATTCCTCACATAAAAAGTTAAGAAGATTGTTTCAACAATCGATTGACTTTTTATGCTGTTCCGTAATGAAATGCGGAACAGCAGTAGATAAGTAAGTTTGCAGCACAAACTTTGAAAGATAAAATCTCGCACCATTTTAGAGAGATTTTATCTAATCTCTCCTTAGATACAAGGAGTTACGAGGTTCACCTGTAACAAGTTCTGCTTCCCAAATATCAAAAATTCCAGCAGGACTGAATTCCCACATTTCAAGTTCTGGATTACAAAGCATTTGATAGGTTTTAGAAAACAGAAATTTTCTGTAGGCGTCCATAATCGGATATCCATATTTATTGCTTATAAGCAGAGCCAGTTCTTTATCATAAAACTGAAGAATATATGGAAGTTCTTTTTCCATTTATTTTACCTCTACAAACTTCAATTTCTTTATAGCCTTTTCTGTTCTAAAAGTATACTGGTCGCACAATTTTTGCGGCATAAGTCTTTTTATTGTTTCCTCAATATCGTAGATTCCAGAAAAATAAAGGCTTATAACAGGTATTGTTCTGTCGTTTGCTACAGGACCAATTACAATATCGTAATCGTCGTTTGAAATAGTCTGATTTTTACGATTCATTGTGACATACTCAAGCCATTCTTTTTGAGCTTGAGTAAAATGAAGAATCTTCAAGTCTGAAACAGAGTTCTCATCAAACTCAAATACAGAAACAGTTTCTTTTCCAGAACCACGTCTTTTTACGGTTAATTCAGCCCAGCGCTTGGCCTGTTCATAGCTGGAGGTGAGATAAAAACCTTTACCAAAATCAAGACGCCTGTCTGATTCCAATATTTGAGGATTTGAAACTTCTACATTGCTACCGTGGTATAAAAGCATATTTTTACGTATTCTCCAATCAATAAAAATATCATATTATACAAACAAAAAATCCATTATGTGCTAAACTTTAGCATAGTTTTTTGTTCAATTAATGATTTATTAAATGAATAACCAACTAAATCTTTACTTATGATATTTAAAATAATAAGTCTATCAAATATTTTCTTTACCTTCAAATTCGAAAACCGTATTTTTTCATCTGACCAATCATAAAAACCTTTTTCTATTATTTCATAATCACAATTTTGATTTTCTTTAACAATTGCAATTAAAGTTGAAACAATTTCTAAGGTTCCTTCATCTTTTATCGAGTTTGAAAATTGACTGGCTCTCAATATGGGATATGTATATTTATCAATTATTTTTCCTACTGATTCACTAATTAATTTACTTTTCAATAATTCATAAGTGTCATTATTTGAAGTATTATAATATGACTGAAATTCTCGAATTCTCTTTGAACATATTTCTATTATATGAGAATATGGACCATTCTTATTCTTTGTAAATTTAAAATAATCCGTTCCTGCAAACATATCCATAAAATAAGCAGTTTTCTGAAGTCGCAATTTAGTAAAACGAACTCCTGTTATCTGTGTTTTCATATTTAGAAGAAGTAAATCTGCTGCAGTCATTTTTGGTTCTTGTTTTGGAACATTATTATAATATTGTGATGGTTCATATATTATAAAGTCAAATTGGTTCTCAAGAGGACTTAATGCCTTTTCTATCATTTCTTTGACAGTTACCCATGCAAGACCACCATTTCCACAACCAAGGGGAGGAATTGCCACAGATTTAATATTTTGAGCAGGCAACTTTGCAACTAGATCTATCAAACCTTTTTCAATATAAGAATATTCCGAATTATTACGCCATTTATCTTTTGTAGGAAAATTAGCAATTGTTTTTCCATTTTCTTTAAAGAAGGTTACCGTTCCAATATGAAAATTTCCATTTCTGCATTGCTTTGCATATTCTTTCTCATTTTCAGGAAAAGCGAGTTTAAATTGATAAGCAATACCTTTCCCCATAAAACCTTCACAATTAACAGTATTTACAAGGCAATCTGCTGAGGATGTTAATATGTCTCCAGTAGTATACTTAATCATAATATTTCCTAGAAAAATGTGTTACGTTCACATTAATATTAAGATTATACTTTTTCAAAATATTTTCAACCTGTTTTTTTGTTTCTTCATCTGGAGATTTTATAAAAACAATTGAGTTAATGGAAACTGTTACTGGAGAATCACATTCTGCCATACAAACTTCTTTTTCGTGATTATCCAAATAATTTGGCATAGGATCCTTATCAATTATACTCCAATCAATTTTTGAAAATCCATCTTCATAATCACATATTTGTGTATTGTCTTCGTTCAATGGATGTGAAGGTATTATTTTCCAGTTATTGTCCTTTGCATATGATCTCCAAACACATAAATATATAAATTTCTTCTTTACCCCATTGTTATTGTTATCTAAAAAAACTCTTCCATCAAAAGGTGTTCCCATATAAAAATGAAATGGAACATAATCATTTAGGGCTAATTTCAAGTTTCTTTTTCCGATAATTTCAGGATCAGCGATATCTATAAAAGAGAATTGTTTAATATTATTTCTAGACATAAGTCCATTTTTAATAATTGATTCAAGATTATCCAAAGCAGTCAAATGATATAACAGTTTTCCTTCTTTACGACTCATTAGGTTTCTCCTATTCTCCGAAATATTACTGCATTTTATTATCTAACAATTCCTGCAAGTCTGCAATCTGTTGTTTTACTACAAATTTCGATTTGTTGATTTGCTGGACGAAGGTGGCGAATAACTTTTCCTTTTTCTTATCGATTCTTATAGTTTCATATGCGTACAACATTGAAGTTGTAATCTGATTTACAGAAGCAGTCTTTACGCCAACTAACTGTTTCTTAAAGAAGTCTGATGAAAAAAAACTTTGCATAAAATATGGATAATCAGTGCGAATAACTGTCATAAAAGCACCAAAGGACATTTTTTCTTCTGGATTTCTGATTAAACATGATTTTCCTACTAATCTTGCAGAACCATTTCTTGAGCACATCAGAATATCTTTATCTTTGATGTATTTCTCATCTTTAATTGTAATATCTGAAACTCTAACTATATCATCCTTAAGATATAATTCTTGATTTTTGATATTACCAGAACGAAGTACGATAGTTCCTGATTCTGTAATATTTACTGGTTTATAAGTCAATCCAATAAGAGCTGTACATACATCCGAAACTTTACATTTTTTTGAGGTATTATATAGATCTTCTCCAAACATCTCGATAAATTCGGATTGTACTGCTTCATTTAAGCATAATAATTCCGAATTTTTATACTTTATTGCAGTTTTTATATTTTCAATTTCATTCGCAATACTTATTTGATTCTTTAATTCAGGGCAGTTTACTTTTAATGTTTCTAATACCCCTTTATTTATAGCTGTAAAAGTTGAACCTGTTCCACAGTCTTGTAGATATTTAGATTTGCTTTCAAGAAATAAATATAAATAATATCTATTACATTCCTTGGATTTCATTCGAATGGCGGCAACACCTCGTCCTATGCAGCACTCTTCATTTGCAATATTCAAATCCCCAATAGGTGCTCGAACAGAAATAAGAATATCGTCTTTTTTGGCAATCTTTTTAGGTTGTAAGCACCAATTTCTTGGAGTTGGATTTTTATCTCCAAAATCAGCATTACCTTGATAAAAAGGAATACCTTTTCCATCTTTATTGCAACTAGAAGAATCAGGAGACTGTCCCATTATTAATTCACATAAATCTGTTAAGCAATATTCCATTTTATACTCCATCTAGTTGGCACTATAAATTCGGATTTGAACTTGTCGGAGCAGATTTATCCAATAAATTTTCTATGTGAAACCTTTACATTCTGCTGATCCACCATAGCGTATTCCATTGTTGTATCTATTTTTTGATGACCAAGTAGTTTTTGAACTTGTTCAATTGGCATTCCCTTGTCTATCGCCCGTGTTGCAAGTGTTCGACGGAATTTGTGAGGATGTACTCTTGTGAGATTTAATTCTCTGCCAAGTTTTCTTAGTGTAATTTCTACTCCGCTGATTTTGAGGCGGTTATAGGGCTTTAATAGACTTACAAACAAAGCCTGATTATCATCTGTTCTAGAGTTTAAATAATTTTGAAGATGGATTTTTGTTTTTGCATCAAAATAAACAGGTCGCTCTTTAGAACCTTTGCCAAAAACAACGCATTCTCTGTTAATAAAATCAACATTCTGGCGATTTAAGGTCACAAGTTCACTTACCCGCATTCCAGTAGATGCAAGCATATCAATAATTGCAAGATCTCTAGCATTGTTACAATTATCACGAAGAAGAACGAGAGTTTCATCTGAGTATGTTTCTTTTACAAGCTTTGCAGTTTTGATTTTATGAATACGGCGAACAGGACTTTTAAGAATATAGTTTTCATCTTCGAGCCAGGTAAAGAATGTAGAAAGAATTCGCCTGATATTATCTATTGTCATGCGACTTGCATTATTGATTTTCTGATAATCAGATAGGTATTTGCGTAAATCTTCCGTATCAACCTGATTTAATGGCTTTCTTAAAGTAAGAATTGCTTTTTGTAGTGTAGATTTATAGTATTTGATTGAACGTTCAGAACAACCTTCTACATGTTTTGCAGCTAGAAAGTTTTCTAACAAAGTTGAATTATCTTTGGCAGATTGATTATTATCTGTTAAGCTTGCAGAAACCGTCACTTCATAAAGACAATGTGTAAGTACTTCATGCAGTTTTTGATTTTGTGCATTATTTAAAACTGCACACATTTGCTGTTCAATGTTTTTGATTAGTATTTCTTTCATAATAGACTCCTTTATGCCCATTATGAAAGGAATGAAGTGATAGTTTTATGAGAAATACTCTTGCATTTTGCTGTCTAAAAGTTCCTGCAAGTCTGCAATCTGTTGTTTTACTACAAATTTCGATTTGTCGATTTGCTGGATAAAACTTGCAAACTGGTTTTGTATATTTAACTCAGGAATAAAAATCTTCAGTTTTTTTATTGTGTCTGATTTGATACCCTTGATTGTAGTTCCTCTTTTTGCATTTTCAAAGAAATCCGAATAACTATCTAGAACTTTCTTCAAAAATACAAGATTAATTATTGTTGTATCAAATCCACTTAAACCACAGATATCCTGATTTGAACACATATCAACTCTATTAATTGAGCATTTTCCAACTCCAACTCTTATTCCGATAAATAGTGAATTAGCAGGAATTATTTTTGTTGCAGAATTATTGATTGCATCTTGCGAAATATATTCCATCGCATCTTCATAAGTCAATTCATTTTTTCCAAGATTAGCAGTTGTAACCCACGGAATATTTCCTTCAAAATATTCTGGATGATTTCTAGAAGGTGTTCCACCTGTTTGCACGGTACTGATATCTTCTAACTTTTCAACTTTCCATTTTCCACTTTCAACTGGATTCTCTCCAAACATCTCGACAAATTCGGATTTGACAGCCTCATCAAGTAAAGAAAGTTGCTGTTTTTTGTTGTCTATGGCGGATTGTATAGTATCTAATTCTGTAACAATATTTGTCTGAACTGAAAGAGTTTTTTCTGTAAATTGTATTTCCTTTAAAAATTTGAAATGTCTTGCATATCCTTGGTTTTCGATTGGTTTTGCCAAAATGTTGTAATAAACAAATCTCGGATTAAAATCTTTGTTTATAACTTTTAACAGTTTAACACCATCTGCACCTATAAAGCATGGTTCATTCACATATTTTACAACTCTTGTGTGATCTCCAAAAATAATGTACGGATAGTCTGACACAACACCTTGCTCATCATTTGAAAAACCAAAAGAATATTCTTTCCCCTGGTCAAATATCCTGTATTTTCCTGTGTCAAGATAATCAGATTGCGGAATCTTTGTTGCTGTTTTGGTTACATCGGAAAGAATTTCATTATATGATTTCATTTTGCAGCTCCCTGTAACTCTTTCATAACCTTGGCAAACTGCTTTTCCAGCTCATTAATCGAAGCAAAGATTTCTTTTACAGGACGGTATTCTTTCCTTTCAATTTCTTTTTTCTGGTACTTGTTGAAGGAGAACACATAGTCATTGGCAACAATTTCGCTTTTGTCTACAAGAAATGATTTTTCGTAGTGAGTACGGTCTGCTTCGGCTGCAAGGTTGTTCCAGCGGTTTATGATGTCAGGGATATCGTTTGCATTAATTGGATCGCGTTTCTGATCCAGGCTGTAGCCGTCGTTTTCCATGTTGTACATCCAGACTTTATCAGTACCGCCTGCATTTGTCTTTGTAAAGATGAGGATACCTGTCTGAACTCCAGAATATGGATAGAAAACTCCGCCTGGCATAAAGATTACGCCTTCAAGTTTCTGATTTTCTACCAATTCCTTGCGGAGCTTTGTGTACGCCTTATCGTTTGTGTTGTTCAAAACTCCAACAGGAATAATGCTTACACAACGGCCTCCAGTTTTAAGAAGACGAAGGAAGAGGCTCAAAAAAAGAAGTTCTGTTTTCTTTGTTCCGCCGCTAATCTGATTTAAAGACTTTGCTACTGTACTTGGGTCAAGGCTTCCGCTGAATGGAGGATTTGCAAGAATTAGGGTGTGAGATTCTTTTTCTTCATAGTCTTCGCCCAAAGAATTGTTGTATTTGATTATTGGATTTTCTACTCCGTGCAAGGTCATATTCATACAACCGATTCGGAGCATATCAGTATCGGTGTCAAAACCTGTGAACATTTTATTGTGAAAATGCTGATTGTTTGTTTTGTTTGTAAGTTCTTTTGCGAAATGTTCCTTAATGTATTTTGCACTTTCACTAAGAAATCCCGCAGTTCCCATGGCAGGATCAATGATTGTGTCTGTAAGGCCAGGCTTTGCGATTTCTACCATCATGTCGATTATATGGCGGGGAGTGCGGAACTGGCCATTGTCGCCACTTGTTGCCATTTTTGAAAGCAGGTATTCATAACAGTCGCCCATCATGTCTGTCTTGTTGAACCCAAGATCAGGGTCACTCAGGGCTTCAATCATTTTACCCAAGATATATGGATTTGAAATCGCAAACTCTGCTTTTTCCATGTACTTAGCGAAAGAAGTCACTTTGTCGCCGTGGAGATTTTTGATGAAAGGAAAAACATTGTTTTTGAGGTTGTCAAACTTTTTACCGTTGTCGCCCCAGGTGCTAAAAACACTCCAGCGGAGATCTGCATAGGAACAGTTAATTTTATCTTCTTCGTCGATATAAAAGCCGTCCTTAAAAATCAGGTCGTAGTCTTCAAGATTAACTTCTACGCCTGCTGCAACAAGGCTGTTTATTTTTCGTTCTATTTTAATCTGGTTGTCATCCAGCATTTTTATAAAAATGAGATAAGTTATCTGCTGAATATCAATCCAAGGGTTTGTCATCTGATTAGACCACATTGCATCCCAAAGATTGTCTAATTTATTCTTGATTTCACCAGTAATCATTGTTTTCTTCCTTTCTATAATAACTAATCCATTATAGCACAAAATTTATGGTTTTGCCTTAAGGTCCACCGCCTTTATATTCATGTCAGTGGCGTACTCTTAAAGTATTCCAACAGGTCTTTGGGAAGTTATTGAAGAGCTTCTTTCTGATACGTACTGAGTTTTTATCATAACTTTGTAGGTGCCGTTTTCTATATTTGCAGGCACTACGCAGGAAACTCGTTTTGGTTCGTTGCGGCTAAGCTTTTCAACGGAAAGTTTTATTATGCTCTCGTTGTTTTCTGTATTCACAAAATACAGGCCGATATCTTCGTTTTCGCCGCAATCTATGGCGCAAACAGCGCGGGAAAATCCAATTTTTTTAAAGCGATGAATGTTTTTCGCGGATATATTCTTACCGGCAGGCTTGTTCAGAATTCAAGCGAGCTTTTCTGTCACATAAAGAAGGAAAATAAAGATATTCCTTACTTTTTTGAAAGGCGAAAGTCCGTTTTTGTTCTGTATGAACCACAACACAAATTTTTTTTATGAAAAGAACAAGTCTTTATTGATTTTAAGAAATGTTTTTGAATGGTTTTTAAGCAGTTTTTAAGTAATTTATCCTGACCAGCTGATAAGCGACACGGCTCTTTTGGATAATTTTGAAAACCTGAAGAAATATGCGGATTTTTTGAAGAAATTTAACACCGGAATTGTAGATATCAGGCAGGTTGAAGTTAGCGAAGACAAGGTGAAATCAAATCTTTTTGTAAGAGACAGGACGAACATTGACTTGCAGATGAATTTGGTGCGCACAAATAATATTATCGGCAAACAAAAGCGTGAATGGTCTGCGGTTATCTGGTTGAGCAGCGGAATGTGCTGCTTATTGTTACAACCCACGAAACCCGGCTTATGAGCCATAAATTTTTGCGCCGCGATGAAATCTGGATTTGCAAAAATTTGGATGACGGTTCAAGTGAGTTTTTAAGTTTTGACATGCAGCATGTCCGCATAGATATGGTGATGGATGAAAACTATATGGCAGGAAATCTAGGCGGAGTGCCAAAGTTGTAAAATATTTGTAAAAAGAATGGACTGAAAATTAGTACATTGTAAAAAACGACTTACATTTTTCTAGTTAAAAAATTGCGGAAAAATTATTAATATAAAAAGAAACTCATTTTTTGAATGTGGAATAAATTTTCGGGAAAAGAATTTGTTCTGCAGAAATAAGGAATACGGAGATGACTATGCAAAAAATAATCGAATTAATGGAATCTATTGCCGACTGTCGAGGACAAATTGCAAAGTATCAGGCTTATGTAAATGAGCATCCTGATTGTGGTTTTGAATGGGAGAATAAAATTGTTGCAATGGAAAAAAAACTTAGCCAGATGGAATTGAAGCTCCAGGTGGCAAGTTTTGCATTTTAGGCTATTTACCCATACTCATTGATTTTTTCCATGCGGCGGTTGCGCCTTCTATTACTGCATTTCGGAATCCGTTTGCTTCCAGCGCGGCAACACCTTCAATTGTTGTTCCTGCAGGGGAGCAAACGGCATCTTTTAGTTCTGCCGGGCATCGTTCATCTTGCAAGACCATAGCCGCGGCTCCTTTCAGCGTTTGTGCCGCATAAATATATGCCTGATTTCTTGGCATTCCGAATTTCACCGCCGCGTCGGCAAGGGCTTCTATAAAAATAAAGGCGTATGCCGGTCCTGAGCCGCTTACAGCTGTTACGCAATCCATAAGTTTTTCATCAACTTTTTCGACTTTTCCGCATGATTCCAAAAGTTCTGTAACAATCTTAAGTTCTTCAGAAGGGATTTCGTTCAGACAGCACAGTGCGGTCATTGCCTCGCCGATTTGCGCAGGCATATTTGGCATAATTCTGATGTAGCAGGCATCGTAGAATTCCATAAGCTTGTTGAGGGAAACTCCTGCCGCCATTGAAATTATTATTGCATCAGGGCGCAAAGATTTTTTTATGCCTGAAATAACTTCCCTTATGTACGCAGGTTTTACGGCAAGAAAAATATATTTTGCATCTTTAACCGCATCTGCGTTTGATTCTGTTGCGCAGCAGCCGTTTTTCTTGGCAAACTCCTGTGCGTTTTCAAAATGTTTTGCGGTGACGGTTATGCTTTTTGCGTCAAATTTTTTGCAGATTGCGCTCATAATTGCGCCGCCCATCGAACCGCATCCGATACAAGCAATTTTTTCCATAATATTTCCTCCTGTTGCCAATCTCTTTACTGAACTGTAAATAATGTCCCTTTGGCTGTTCCGTTTTCCAGGTTTGTCAGGATGTTTTCGTGGCTTCCGTTTGCAAGAAGGATTGGAATGCCGTAAACTGTTGTTTTTTCCGCTGCCTGGATTTTTGTTTCAATTCCGCCTGTGCCGAAAGCGTTTTTTTCGCCGATTTTAATGGATTTGCGCAGCTCCGGAATGTTTTCCACAACTTCAACAATTTTTGCATTTTTGTTTGTTTTTGGATTGTCTGTAAAAATTCCGTCAACATCGCTAAACAGAATCAGCAAATCCGCGCTCCAAAGAATAGCGGTAAGCGCAGAAAGATTATCGTTGTCACCGATTTGGAATTCATCAATTGAAACAGAATCGTTTTCGTTTATGATTGGAACTACTCCTTCGTCTTCAAGAGTGAACAAAGTGTTTCGTATGTTAAGTGAACGATGATCGTTTTCAAAATCTTCTTTAGTCAACAAAAGCTGACCGATATGAATTCCTTGTTCACTAAAGGCTTTTCTCCACTGTGTCATAAGCTCAACCTGCCCTATTGCGCACAAAGCCTGGCGAAAATGAACATCCTTTTTACGCGCCCATTCGCTTAGCGTTGAAACTCCGGAAACTTGCGCGCCGGAAGAAACTACAACAATCTGTTTTCCCTGGTCTATCAGTTTTTTGCACTGAGATGCAAAACTTGCCATAAATTCTGTGTTTTGCGTTCCATCATCTTTTGCAAGCGTGTTTGAACCAATTTTGATAACTATTTTTCGTGCATTTTTTAATGCTTCAGAAATTACTTCGCTCATTTTTTTGTTCCTTTTTATGTTTATCGGATTTGACCTTCGCCGTCAATTAAATATTTTGTGGTTGTAAGCGCCTTGATTCCCATTGGACCGCGGGCATGAAGCTTTTGCGTTGAAATTCCAAGTTCCGCGCCAAAACCGAATTCTCCGCCGTCTGTAAACCTTGTTGAGGCGTTTACGTAGACACAGCTTGCGTCGATTTTTTTCTGAAAAAGCCGGGCGTTTGCAAGATTTTCGGTTATTATGCTTTCGCTGTGTTTTGTGTTGTGCGAATTTATGTAGGAAATGGCTTCCTCGATATTTTCCACAGATTTTATGCAACATTCGTAGTCAAGGTATTCGTTTCCAAAATCGTTTTCTGTTGCGTTGAATAAAACCCCCTGCTCCTTTGCGCTGGTTTTTTCCAGAATTTTGAAAGAATTCTCGTCTGCGTGGAATTTTATCCGTCCGGAAAATTGTTTTTCCAGCAAAGGCAGGAATTCTGGAGCGATTTTTTTGTTCACAACGATACATTCAATTGCGTTGCACACGCTTGGCCGCTGGATTTTTGCGTTTTCCGCGATTTTTGCCGCCATTTCAAGATTTGCAAATTCATCAATATAAAGATGGCAGACTCCGCTTCCGGTTTCAATAACAGGAATTTTCGCATTGGAAACGACAGTTTGAATCAATTTTTTTCCGCCGCGCGGAAGAACAACATCTATGAGGCCGACTGCGTTTAAAATTTGGTCAACGTCTGAATGGTCGTGTTCCTTTGCTTCTGCAAGTTCAATAGCCTCAGGAACTCCGTTTTCTTCCGAAGAAAGCGCGTCCTTAATTATTTTTACGATTGCCTTGTTTGAATTCAGCGCAGAAGATGAGCCGCGCAGAAGGATTGAATTTCCGCTTTTATAGGCAAGGCTGAATGCATCTACAGTTACGTTCGGCCGGCTTTCGTAAATTATTGCGACAACTCCAAGAGGAACTCTTACTTGCCGTATATTTAATCCGTTTGGAGTTTTCCAGCCGGCAATTTCTTCTCCAATCGGGTCTGACTGGGAAATCACAATGTTCAGGCTTTCTATGATTCCGTTGATTCTTTTGTCGTCCAAGGTCAAACGGTCAATCAGGGAATCTGGAATTCCGTTTGCCTTTGCGTTTTCAATATCTTTTTTGTTTGCGGAAAGAATTGCATCTCGTTCTGAATCAAGGGCTTTTGCTACGGCTGAAAGAACTTTGTTTTTTGTTGCCGCATTTTGTAAGGAAAGCTCCGCGCTTCCTTTTCTTAATTTTTCACAAGTTTTTTTTAAATCCATAAAATCTCCAGATTTTTAAAACAAAAAAGCCGAAACTTGGCAAAAGTTTCGGCCTGTTAATTTGCGTATTAGTAATTTGCCAAAAAGTACATTCCCAGCAAAACTGCGTTACGGCATTTTTCAACGGACCATTCTGCTGCTGTGGGGAGACTTTTTATGTACCACCAGAAAATTCCAAAACCCGGATCGATGCGGAGAGAATATTCTGTAAAGTCTTCAGATTTTGTCTGCTGACCGAACATAAGGTAAACTGCATCATTCAGGATTTTTAGAAAATCTTTATAGGTTTTTGACCAGTCTGAACAGTCCTTGCAAAGTGTTTCCAGTTGAAACAAAATCTGCTCTTTTAAAGCGATGTCCGATTTTTCAACCCAGGTTTTTTCTATTAAGAGTTTTAAGTTTTTATTAAAACTTTCAATAATTTTTGATTCCTCTGTTGAAGCAAAAGTTCCTGCGAATCCAAACATTGCGGCAATTTTTTCAACATCGGAATTGTTGTTTTCATCTGTGCCTGTAAAAGCTTTTACAGATTTTACTGTTTCAGCGTCAATAAATCCTTCGATAAGGTTTTCTACCTTGTTAGAAATAGCCATACCAAGATAATAGTTTTTAAAAGAGTTTTTTACAAGTATCTTTATTATTTATTCTTATCTTACGGCATCCATTGCGGCGGCGGCAATGTTCATTGTTTTTTCAACATCATCCCCATCCCAAATGCCGGATACAGCCGGTCCCATACATTGCCAGAATCTTCCAAGCTGGATGATTGTTGGCATTGGCTTTGAGTACTTAAGCTGATTTACAATCGCTTTTGAATATTCATCGTTGATTTGAATGTCATTTCGCGGTGGAATCTGATCTGTTATTTCAAAACGTTTTTGAAGCATTTCTCTTGAAGTTATAAATTTTGCGAATTCTTTTGCTTCTTCTGGATGTTCTGAATATGAGCTTACAAAAGCAAGCCTTACACCAGAAAAAGATGAGGCTGGCTTGTTCTTTCCTGGGAATTCCGGGAGCGTTGAAATTCCAAAATTCATTCCGTTTTTTTTAAATTCGTTTATTTTCCATGAGCCTGTAATAATCATTGGAGAGGCTCCGGAATGGAACGAGGCGTGGCAAAAATCTCTGGAAACGTCGCCAGCCGGAATGTTTAAAACAAGATTGCGAAGTTTTTGGAAATATTTCATTCCTTCAATTGCTTCAGGGCTGTTCAAGTTGTGTTCTTTTGGATTGTTTCCGTCCGGTCCGAACAAAGTTGCTCCGAAACTGTCTAAGAACATAAAGGAATAGTAAGGATCGGTAACAGCCCAGGAAAGCGCGAATTTGTTCTCAACAGGGACATTCCAGTTCTGCGCGTAAGATATTATTTCTTCCCACGTTTTTAATGGATTCTTAAGAATATTTTTGTTGTAAAAAAGAATGTACGTTTCTGCGCCAAGCGGATAACCGTAAACAACACCGTCGAATGCTGCGGCTTTTTTTGCAAGAGATAAAAAATCTTTCATATATTCGTCGGCATTATCAACAGGAAGAATATGGTTTCCGGTAACAAGAGCGCCTATATGGTCATGCGGAGCGACAAAAATATCTGCGCCGACACCAGCCGGACCATCAAGTTCAATTTTATTTCTGGCATCTGTAGATTCCACAGGCTCACAACGAATTCTTACTTTCGGATTTACCTTTTTGAATTCTTTAATCGCATACATAATGTAAGACTGCTCGCTTCCAGAAGATTCCCAGACTTTTAGTTCAATTTTCTTTTCCGCCGAAAATCCCGCGCTTAAAATTAAAGTTGCAAAAAGCAACAAAGCAATATTTTTTTTCATTAGTAACCCCACTAAATATTATAGTAGGATAATGATATTTTTTTATTTAGGCAAATTTTGTTGGAATTTTACTTTAAAGAGTAAGTTCTGTTCCTATTAGCGCCATTTGGAATTATCTTACCCTCTTTTACAAGTTCAGAAAGATAGTCTTTTGTCCTTGATTCTTTTAAGCCGATGAACAATGCAATATCCTTAGTACGAGCTTCTGCATTTTCTTTCAGATATTCCAGAATCTTATCTTTGTAGCTTATCGCCGATTTATCGCCGATTCAGTTCGCCTTATTGTTAAAATCCTGAAAAAATTATAAATTCAGAACATATTTTACGTTTGTGATGAAACGGCAGATTCCACGGAACACGCTTTTCTAATGATGCCAAGGCGCGCTAGAAAATAACATTTGCAAGTAAATTGGTGGTAAAAAATTGTTATTGATTTTTACTGCCCGACAAAAATTTATTTGGAGGCTTGTGATGAACAAGTTTGTTAAGCGTTATTTTATTGACGCGATGAGTGGAATGGCGCAGGGGCTTTTTGCGTCTTTGCTGGTTGGAACTATTATTCGTACGCTGGGGCAGCAGCTTCTTCGCCTTGGGGCAAATCCTGTTTTTCAGTTTTTGGTGGACGCAGGTTCTTTTTGCTGTGAGCCGCATGTTGTTGGCGCGGCAATGGCTGTTGGAATCGGATTTGCAATGGGTGTTCACGCCCTTGTTTTGTTCAGTCTGATTACTGTTGGCGCTGCTGCAAATACTTTGGGCGGAGCCGGCGGTCCTTTGGCGGTTTTGATAATAGCAATCATTGCGGCTGAAGTTGGAATGCTTGTCAGCAAAAAAACAAAAGTCGACATTCTTGTTACTCCGATTGTAACAATTCTTGCAGGTTGCCTTGTTTCCGTGCTTTGCGCAAAATACATTGGAATTGCCGCCAGCTGGGTTGGAAAATTAATTATGCTCACAACAGAGCTTCATCCTTTTGTTATGGGAATGCTTGTTTCTGTTGTGGTTGGCGTTGCGTTGACGCTTCCTATTTCTTCAGCGGCGATTTGCGCGGCTCTTGGACTTACAGGGCTTGCCGGCGGCGCGGCAGTTGCAGGATGCTGCGCGCAGATGATTGGTTTTGCAGTGATGAGTTTTAAGGAAAACCGATGGGGAGGAATTCTTTCCCAGGGTCTTGGAACATCAATGCTTCAGATGCCGAATATTGTGAAAAATCCGAAAATCTGGATTCCTTCAATAGTAACAAGCGCAATTACGGGCCCGGTTTCTACGTGCATTTTTAAAATGACAATGAACGGCGCGGCGGTTTCTTCTGGAATGGGTACTTGCGGTCTGGTTGGCCAGATTGGAGTTATTACCGGATGGTTCAATCCTAGCGCGCAGGCAGTGAATTGGGCGGTTCATAAGGCGGAAAAAGCGGGATTTGCCGCGGAAAAAATTGCGGAAATTACTCAGGAAACTCTGGCTGTTATTCCTGGATTTTTTGAATGGTTTGGACTTTTGATGGTCTGCTTTATTCTTCCAGGTGCGATTTGCTGGGCATTGTCATTGCTGCTTAGAAAAATCGGCTGGATAAAAGACGGCGATTTGAAATTGCCAGAGTAATGTTTTTTCACATTTGATATTCATGATGTGTTTGTTTTTTAGGCTTAATTTCGAGTTTTTTTTACAAATTACGAAAGAACGCTTTCGGCAGATTTCCAATTTGCTCAGATGGATTTGGCTCGCGCTACGCTTGTATTAATTCGGGTGCTACGCACTTTAATTAATTCAATCGCCAAAAATCTTCACAAATTGTAAATCTGCCTGCGCTTTTATTCTTTTTACAAAAAAACTCGATATTCAACCTTTTATTTTCCTGCTGTTATTTGGTGCAACGGATTTTACATTGTGATATGCTAATCATATCATGGAAAGTAAAACTCTTATAAAAGTAAATAACTGTAGAATTGAAAATTCAAAAAGAATTCCAGTTCAAGATTTTAGCTGGGAAATGAAAACTGGAGAAGCATGGCTTGTTGTCGGTCCGAACGGCGGCGGAAAAGCGGACTTTCTTCAGGCGATAGACGGAGGATTTGGCTCAAAAATTGTTCCGAATCTTCCCAAAGGCGAAAAAGAAGTTCCGCTTTATTCAAATCTCTTTGAAGATTCTGTTGAATCTGTTTCGCTGGAGCGCGCGGCGCGTATTATTCAGGAAGAACGTGCCGAAGACGAGAGCGAATTTGCAGAAGGCGGTGTTGACCACGGACGTACCGGACGCATTTTTATTGCGGAAGGCATTGTCGGAAAAATAAAAAAAGGTTCAGAACCGCCTTCTCTTTGCGCTGAACTGGACGCTTATCCGGAGATAAAGCTTTGCGGCGTGGAAAAAATCCTTGACCGCGGCATAAAATATATGTCCACCGGCGAAATTCGCCGGACTCTTCTTGCCCGCGCGCTTGTTTCCCGAAAAAAACTTTTGCTTTTAAGCGATCCTTTTGCCGGACTTGACGCAGAAAGCCGCGGAATTCTGCTGGATTTTTTTGATACAATCGCAGGCAAGCAGCTGAGCGACAGCAAAAATGACTCAACTTTTCCGCGGATAATTTTGAGCATGGAGCGTTACGTTGAAATTCCTGCGGCAATTACAAATGTTATTGAATTTACTGGTGGAAAAGTTTCTTTCTGCGGAAAAAAATCTGATTACGAAAAAATTGTAGAAGAAAAAAACAAGGAAAACGAAAAAGCCCGAAAAGCGAATTACGAAAAATTTGCCGCAACGGTAAAAAAACTCAGCAATGAAGTAAATATTGTAATGGGTGTTGAAAATTATCAGCCGGAAAACGATATTCTTGTTGAAATGCGCGGTGTGAATGTCGGATGGGACGACCACAAAGTTCTGCGCAATCTGAGCTGGACTTTAAAACGCGGCGAGCATTGGCTTATCCGCGGCTCGAATGGTTCTGGAAAAACCACATTGCTTGAGCTTATTACCGGCGACAATATGCAGGTTTTCAGCAACGATATAAAAATTTTTGGCGCGCGGCGCGGTTCCGGCGAGACAATCTGGGAAATAAAGCACAGGCTGGGAATTGTTTCTTACCGGCTTCATGTTGAATACAGAATGTTGGGCGGAACTTCTTTGCGTGATGTGATTATAAGCGGATTCCACGATTCAATAGGAATGTATGAAATTCCAACTGATGTGGAAAAAGCCGCCGCCGAGGAGTGGCTTAAGCTTGGTGGATTTGAAGGCCGGGGCAGAGAATCTTTTGGAAATTTAAGCTATGGTGAACAGCGTGCGGTTCTTATTCTTCGGGGCGCGGTAAAATGTCCGCCGATAATGATTCTTGACGAGCCTTGCCACGGACTGGATGAGCAGATGCGGCAAAAAACGCTTGATTTGCTTGAGCTTATTGCGGAACTTAGAACAACAACTTTTCTGCATGTTACTCATGAACCAAGCGAAGTCTTAAAATGCGAAAAGCACGTTCTTGAACTTCATCCTGACGAAGAGCCGATGTATAAAATTTTTGAACAATAAAATGGATTTTGCCTTATGAAGAGACTTTTTTTGATTTTGCTTATTTTTTGCGCTGTTTTTAGTGTTTCTGCAAAAAACAGCGAATCTTTAGAATATTTAAAAAATTCAAGAAAAACTGCGTACAGGCAGAAAACAATTTCAGGGGATGCTGTGGAAATGCAGGAAATCTGGGGCTGGGTGATGCAAAGCCGTTTTTCTGAATTTGATAATGCTTTGCCGCTTACTGATGTTGGTTTCTTTGCCGCGGATGTTGACAGTTACGGAAACCTTGCGAATGTTCCAGACCGAAGCAAACTTGCGAATTTTCCAGGAAGAGTCCATCTTGTTCTTGTGTGCGACAGCAAGAGCCTTACGCATTTTGTGATTGACCCGAAATTTGGGCTTGCAGACAACATGATAAAGCAGATTATGGAAGCGGCAGAGCCTTTTGATGGAATTAACGTTGATTACGAGCTTATCCCTGCAAAAGATGGACAGAATTTTTTGAATTTTCTTGAAAAACTTAAGAATGAATGTAAAAAAAACGGAAAAATGTTTACGGTCTGCGTTCCTGCGCGCATAAGAACGATAGAAGATGATGTTTTTCCGTACAAAAAAATTGCAGACATGGCTGACCGGGTTATGATTATGGCTTATGACGAGCACTGGTCAACCAGCCGGCCCGGTCCGATTGCTTCTATGAATTGGTGTGAAAAAATTGCCGGTTATGCGGTTACAGTTATTCCGCAGGAAAAACTTGTTATGGGCTTGCCATTCTACGGAAGAAGCTGGGCGAACGAAAAGCCGGCGCAGGCCTGGTATTTTGAAGGCGTGAACAGAATTATTGATGAATATAAGTCCGGCCGGGTAACTTACGTGAACGACATTCCGAATGTTGAAGTGACAATGAAAGTAAAGGCGGATTTTTGGTTTGAAGATGCGTATTCAACGGTTGCAAAAATGCGGCTTTACAAAAATTTTGATGTGAATAAAATCGCGTTCTGGCGAATCGGGCAGGAAGACAAAAACATCTGGCGGTGGATAAAGATGGAAGAAAATTCTGCGGAGAATAAATGAGCTAATCGACGCAAATTTGCGGTGATTAACGGACTTTGTTGTTAAACGTTGTTAAAATAAAAAAGTTCATCCGGAAATATGAAAAATTCAAGCAGCGGATGAACTTTTTGTTTTTTTACTTGGCTTTATAACCTTAATTTTGAGTTTTTTTGCAAATTATGAAAGAACGCTTTCGGCAGATTTCCAATTTGCTCAGATGGATTTGGCTCGCGCTACGCTTGTATTAATCCGGGTGCTACGCACTTTAATTAATTCAATCGCCAAAAATCTTCACAAATTGCAAATCTGCCTGCGCTTTTATTCTTTTTACAAAAAACTCGACATTCAGGCTTTATAAGTTATTTTTTTGTGTAAGTTCCTAAGACACCAAAACCAGTTATGGTTACTCCCATTGTTTTTCCGTCTTTTGAAATTTTCCCGGTGCCGAGGCTTTCAAAGGAAACCAATTTTGTAGACTCAGATTCATCATCCAGCATAGCTTCTATAATTTTTTCTACTTTAATTTCGATTACAACATTTGATTTTGTTGTGTCGCCAGAGTAAGTTCCGGTCATTGCAACAAGACCATCTAATTTAACAGAAAAAGTGTTGTCATCATAGCAAGTGATTGTTTCGTCTTCTGAAACCCATTCTGTAACAACAGCTGGAGAATCATCATCGTCGTCTTTGCAAGACACTGCTGCAAATGCCATACAAATTGCAAAAACTGCAAAACCAATTTTCTTTAATGTTTTCATAAAATACCCTTGTCCGAGATTAAACTCAGATCCTTTATTAGATTTGTCTAAAAGTAGACATTTTGATTTTACCCCCCCCCATATTTTGTCAAGTGTTTTTCATGCTTTTTGTTTTTTTTATTGGCTTTATAACCTTAATTTCGAGTTTTTTTGCAAATTATGAAAGAACGCTCTCGGCATATTTCCAATTTGCTCAGATGGATTTGGCTCGCGCTACGCTTGTATTAATTCGGGTGCTTCGCACTTTAATTAATTCAATCGCCAAAAATCTTCACAAATTGTAAATCTGCCTGCGCTTTTATTCTTTTTACAAAAAAAACTCGCCCCTCAGGCTAAATAAAAATAAAAGTTTTGCATTGCGTTATGGATTGGAAGGGCTGCGAAGCAGTAGTTTTGAGCCGAAGGCGAAAAGCTATGAGCCGCGGCTAGTCGGCGAACCCTGGAAAGCCAGACCGCTGCGCAGCGGCGGGAACGCCCGATAATTGCTAACAATGAATGTTTTTGGTATATTTAGGTTATGAGTGAAAAAATTGAAAATTGCCCTTGTGGTTCGGGAAAAAAATACAGCGAATGCTGTGAGCCAATTATAAAAGGAACTGAAAAAGCTGCGACTCCGGAAGCGTTGATGAGAGCGCGCTATTCGGCTTATGTTGCGCATGAAATTGATTTTATTGTGAATTCTTGCGAAGAAGGCGAAGGAATTGCGGATATTGATAAGCAGGCTACGGAAGACTGGAGCCGCCAGTCAGTTTGGCAGGGTTTGCATATTATCAGAACAGAAGAAAAAGATGACGAAGGTGTTGTTGAATTTATTGCTGACTACACAATGAAACATCTTGTTGAGCATCATCACGAGATTGCCGGTTTTAAAAAGATTAACGGCGAATGGAAATATGTTACCGGAAATATTATTACTGAAACTGTAAAACGCGATGGCGAAAAAATCGGAAGAAATGATCCGTGTCCTTGCGGAAGCGGCAAGAAGTATAAAAAATGCTGCGGTAAATAATTGAAATTTATGCTGAAAAGATTTGTCCGTTAGCGATGAATCTTTTTTTGCATAAAGGGAAATGCAGTTTTTTTTGGTGAAGTAAAAATAAAATGTCTGAAAAAATTATTACTGGCTTTCATGCGATAGAAGAACGCGTGTTAAAAGCGAAGGATTCTGCTGGAAAAAATAATGCTGGCGGCGGAATGCGTATTGTCTACAGCAAGATTGGGCCGCGCGTAAAAAAAATTATCGCGGCGGCAAAAGAGGCTGAAATTCCGTGCTCGCAGGGTGATGAGCGGGATCTTGACAGAATGGTTCAGAATTTGCCGGAGACCAGCCGTGAGCACCGCGGAATTGTTCTTTGCGTGAGCGGTGAAAATGCAAAATCCGCAAATCTTGTTGATTTTGACGAATGGCTGAATGCGGCTAAAGCAAGACCTGAGGATGAGCGGCAGGTTGTTGTTGTTCTGGATTCAATAACTGATCCTCATAATGTAGGGGCGATAATAAGAAGTTGCGACCAGTTTGGCGCAAGCCTTGTTGTTGTTCCGGAGCGCCGCGGAATAAAAGATGTTGATTCAAACGAGGTGATTGCCCGCAGTTCTGCCGGTTCTGTCGCATGGGTTCCTGTTGCGGTTGTAAATAATCTTGTCAGGACGGTTCAAAAGCTTAAGGAAAATGGATTCTGGTCATACGGCGCGGATGCTGGCGGAGAAAATGTTACAAAACTGAGATTTTCGCCTCGTTCTGTGATTGTCATGGGAAGCGAAGGTTCGGGGATTGCCCGGCTTCTTGAATCTGAATGTGACACAATTGTTTCAATTCCGACTTGTGGAAAAATTGACAGCCTGAATGTTTCTGTTGCTGCCGGTGTTTTGCTTTACGAAAATTACAGGCAGGGCGGCGGACAGCTTTAAAATTAAAAATATGAATGAAAATAGAAAGATTGTGGTCGCCGTTACGGGGTCGGACGGCGCGATGGGCGGCGAAGTTGTGGCGCGTTTGCTTGCCTCTAAAAAGAATTTTGAATTAAGGCTTTTTGTTTATAATCATGTAAAGCGTTATAGGGCGTTTTTTAAGCGGCTTTTGCGAAAGGGGCGCGGAAGAATTACGATTGTAAAAGGCGACCTTGGAAATTACGATGATGTTGAGCAGCTTGTTTCTGGAGCTGATTACGTGATTCACTGCGGGGCGGTTATTCCTCCAAAAGCAGACCATAACCCTGAAAATACTGTAAGAACGAATTTTGGCGGCACAAAAAATGTTGTTGATGCGATTATGAACAGCGGCCGCGCTGAAGAAATAAAGCTGGTTCATATTTCTACAGTTGCCGTTTATGGTAACAGAAACTACAAGCACATGTGGGCTAGAATGGGCGACCCGGTAATGTCTTCTGCGTACGACTATTATTCTGCGGCAAAAATAAAGGGCGAGCGTTATGTTCTGGAAAGCGGGCTCCCTAACTGGGTTGTTTTGCGGCAGACTGCCGTTTACCACAAATATTTTTTGGCGAACAACATGAATGACGGTCTGATGTTCCATACCTGCTGGAATGCGCCGCTTGAATGGATTACCGACCGGGATTCCGGTTTGTGCATTCAAAATCTTGTTGAGCGCGATTTGGACGGAAAGCTGAACGGATTCTGGCAAAACGATTACAATATTGGCGGCGGGGCGGCTTGCCGTGAAACCGGTTACGAAACTTTTAATTCCGGTTTTGCTTTGATGGGCGCGGGCGCGGAAAAATTCTTTGAGCCGAACTGGAACATTCCGCGGAACTTTCATGGCGTGTGGTATACGGACAGTCATATTTTGGATGAATGGTTGAACTACCGCACAGAAAGCAGCGCGGACTATTGGCGGAGAATGCGGAAAGAATTGTGGTATTACTGGTTTGGCCGCATAGTCCCTTCTGCTGTGATTCGTAAGCTGGCGATTGAGCGGCTTCTGAAAAACAGCAATGCTCCGCTGAACTGGGTTCGTCTTGGAAAAAAAGGCCGCATTGACGCGTTTTTTGGCGGACTGGAGGCGTTTAATGCAGAGCCTAAAACCTGGCAGGAATTCCCGGTTCTTGCAAAAGGACAGTCGCCGGAAGGTTCTGTTGATTACGGCGAGCTTAAAGACGAGTCCAAGGCTGGAAAATATAAGCTTAGCCACGGATACGATGAGTCAAAGCCGGATTCTGAAATTGATTTGGAAGATTTAAGGGCGGCGGCAAAATTCCGTGGCGGAGAAGTCGTTTCTGCTTCAATGGAAAAAGGAAACCTTTATAAAAAAATCACTTGGAAATGCCACAACGGACACGTTTTTGAAAGCAAGCCGTTTACAATTCTTAAAGGCGGTTTCTGGTGTCCGGAATGTTGCGAGGCGCTTCCTTCGTGGGCGTTTGATGCTTCGGCGGCAAAAGTTCCGTTTTATGCGCAGGTATGGTACGACACTCATTCAAAATCAGAGGAAAACAATGTTTATCCTTATGATGAGCATGAGGATGATGACATGATTGTGCCGGTGGAAAAACTCTGATTTGTCCGGAGATTTTATTTTCCGGCTGTTTTGTTGCCGCGGAGGGGGCGTTTATTCTGAAGTTATGAAAAAGGCTGTAATTTACGTTTTTAGTGGAACAGGAAATACTCGTCTGATTGCGGATTTGTACAAGCGGAATCTTACAGAATACGAAACAACGGTTTACGATGTAAAAATGAAAAAAAATGTTTCCGCGGTTTCTGGAAAAACGTTTTTTGAGTTTGAGCCGTTTCCGGATCCCAGGGAATTTGATCTGGTCGGATTTGGGCATCCTGTTTATGGATTTAATATTCCAAAGCCTTTTGATGATTTTATAAATCTTTTGCCTGCATTGGGAACAAAATCAGAAAAGGTGAAAAAAGCGTTTGTTTTTAAGACGAGCGGCGAAGGTTTGTACATAAACGAATTTTCTTCGCAGCGGCTTATTGCAAAAATGGAAAAAAAAGGTTTTGAATTTGTTTCTGACCGCCACTACGTAATGCCTTATAATATGATTTTCAGGCATACGCCGGAAATGGTTAAGAGAGAATGGCTTTACGCGAGTGCCTACTCAAAACTTTCGTGCATGGAAATTCAGCAGGGCAAAGCCGACAAAGTTCATATAAATCCGGTTTTACGATTCTGGGTTCCGCTTGTTCGCATAGAATGGCTTTATTATCCGCTGTCTGCGCCTTTTTCTTTAAAAGTCGATTTGGAAAAGTGTATAAAATGTCAGAAATGTGTAAAAAGCTGTCCGTTGAACAACATTTCTTTTAATGGGAAAGAATTTAAATTTGGAAATAACTGCACGATGTGCACAAGCTGCTCGTTCGGCTGTCCGACAAGCGCAATAAGCATTGGACTTTTAAATGGCTGGAAAATAAACGGTTCTTACAGCATAAAGAAAACCGCGGAAAACAAAAAAGTGGAGCCGCCGGAAATTGGAAAGGATTATTCGGGCCTGCATCCGTGGCTTTACAAAAAATATTACCGCAGGATTGACAAAAAACTGATTTCCGCTGGAATTGAACTGTAATTTTTTTGCCAAAATGCAAGTTCTTGTGGTATAATCTTACCAAATGTCTGCACTTAAATTAGTTATTATTGGGGCGGGAGTTGCAGGGCTTGCGGCTGGTGTTTATGCCCGCAGGTCTGGATTTGAAACTGTCATTTTAGAAAAGCACATTATTCCTGGCGGGCTTAGCACGAGCTGGTCAAGGAAAGGCTATCTTTTTGAAGGTGGCATGCATTGGCTTACAGGTTCATCTGAAAAATTAACTTTAAATAGAATTTGGCGGGAAGTTGGCGCATTAAAGGAAAATAATCCGATTTATTGTCGCGACCCGATTTATACGCTTGTAAAAAAAGATGGAAAAAAAATAAATCTATTCCGCGACTTGAAAAAACTAAAAACAGAATTTCTTGCGTGCGCACCGGAAGACAGAAGGATGATAAACAAGCTGTGTTCGGATGTAAAAAAATTTATTAATGTTCATATGCTTGTTAAGGATATTCCTGGCTTGAAGGCAAAGAATCCGACGCGGCCGAAATTTTCTGAATATTTAAAAATGATTCCGGCCGGCACAAGGTTCTTGCGGCTTATGTTTACATCTTATGTGGATTATGTTTCAAGATTTAAAAATAAAGAATTGCGCGAACTGCTGCTGACTGCGATTGGGACACGGTACAACGCGCTTTCATTTGTATATACGCTGGCTTCTTTTTCAAGCGGTGATTGCGGCTATCCGAAAGGCGGCTCGCTGCGGCTTACAAGAAATATGGCGGATACGTTTGAATCTCTTGGCGGAAAAATTGAATACCGCCAGACCGTGGAAAAAGTTCTTGTTGAAAATGGAAAGGTTTCTGGTGTTGTTGCAAGCGGTGTGAAGATTCCGGCTGATGCTGTTATTGTAACGCAGGATACAAGAAAGGCGGTGGATGACCTGTTTGAAATTCCATTAAAAGAAAAATGGATTTCAAAGATGAAGAAGAAAGTTGTTTCTGAGCAGAATATGTATATTGCGCTGGGTGTAAAATGTGAATTGAAAGATTATCCTCAGTGCGCGGTTTTTCCTTTAGAAAAACCGTTTAATGCCGGCGGAATTGAATTCAGTCATTTTAGAATCAATAATTATTCGGGTTATGAAAATCATTCCCCGGCGAACTGCTCTACACTGACCTGCCTGCTTTTGGGAAATTGCTACGATTTTTGGAAAAAAGCGAAGGAAGATGGTTCTTACAAGGCTAAAAAACAGGAGCTTGCAGAAAAATTTATTGCCGAGCTGGAAAAATTTATTCCGGAAATCAAAGGAAATGTCGAGGTTTATGATGTCGCCACTCCAATAACATACGAGCGTTACTGCAATACTTTTGAAGGCAGCTGGATGAGCGTATGGAAAGCCGGCGAGTCTGGTTTTGTTTTTCCGCAGAAATCAGAATCGGTGGAAGGGCTTTATTTTGCAGGTCAACGGACGATGATGCCGGGAGGACTTCCGATTACAGTCTGTTCCGGCAGAACGGCTGTTCAATATCTTTGCAAAGACACAAAGACTGTTTTTGTATAATTATTTTTTAGCGATCCGCGGTTGTTTTTGCTCCGGCGCCGGAAGCCCCTGCTGTCAGATATTTGACCAACCACCCGAAATATTATACTCTTCGGAATAGGGGGACGCACGTTCCCGCATTTTATTTTTTGGGGGATTTTATGCCCGACGGGTCGATACCCTTACTTGTTTCTCTTTTTGTTTTGATTGCTTTTTCCGCTTTTTTTTCTGCAACGGAAACTGCATACACCAGCGCCAGCAGAATCCGGCTCAAGTCGCTTGCAACGGGCGGCAACAGAAGGGCTGAAAAAGTTCTTGCGCTCTGCGAAAATTCCTACGACAAGCTTCTAAGCACAATTCTGATTGGCAACAACATCGTGAACCTTTCGGCTTCAACAATAAGCGCGCTTTTTTTTGCAAAGATTCTTTTTGGAAGCCGCCTGAATCCGTCCATAGTTTCAACCGCGGCGATTACGGTTGTTGTGCTGATTTTCGGCGAGATTACGCCAAAGTACATCGGCAAATTTTGCGCGGAAAAACTTGCGATGGCGGTCTATCCTTTTATTTCAATTCTGATTTTTTTATTTTATCCGCTGAACATTGTGTTTTCCGGCTGGAAGAAGCTGATTGTCAGGATTTTCCGCTTTAAGGCTAAGGATGTGATTACCGAAGAGGAAATTATAACCATGGTTGAGGAGGCCGAGGAAGACGGCACGATTAAAAAGGAAGAAACGAACCTTATCCGCTCGGTGATTGAATTTGACGACCTTGATGCGAAGGACATTCTTGTTCCGCGCGTGAATATCTGCGCGGTTGAGGCCAGCAGCGCGCCGGAAGAAATTATGAGGAAATTTGAGGAGAGCGGGTTTTCAAGGATTCCGGTTTACGAAGGCGACATCGACACAATCATCGGAATAATCCACGAGAAAGATTTTTTCAGGGCGTTTCAGGCGGATTTGGAAAAAAATGCGGAAAAAAGCGGCCTGTTTATAAAGTCAATTATGCAGAAACCGTTCTTTGCCATTGAAACAACAAAAATTTCCCTGCTTTTACGAAAAATGCAGAAAGAGCGGAACCACATGGCGATTGTGATAGACGAATACGGCGGAACTTCGGGTCTTATTACAATGGAAGACATTCTTGAGGAGCTTGTAGGCGAAATTTACGATGAGCACGACAGCGACAGCGATTCCGGCTGCATAAAGCCCTGCGGTGAAAATGCTTTTATCGTAAGCGGTGAAACTTCCGTGAGCAAGATGATGAAATATTTTGAGCTTGACGAGGACGAAACCAGCGGCTCTACCACGGTCAGCGGCTGGATAACAGAAAAACTGGGAGACTTTCCGGAAGAAGGAAAAAAACTTCGCTGGCAGGACAAGATTGAAATAGAAGTCCTTAAAACCGACAAGAATACAATCCGAAGCCTAAAGGTTGTAAAACTGTAGGGAAAACTGTGCTTTTAAAACTGAAAGGCGGCTATGGCAATAAACAGCGGAATGCCGGCCATTATTGCCGCCTTTTTTTAAAGACAGCTTTTTTTTGATTTATAATTTTTACATGCGTTTGCCCTGAAGAAGCCGCAATGGAAATTCAGACAGCAGCAGTTTCTAGCTGGCTATATGAATTTCCAAAGAGGCATTTTTTATTCGGACTTTAAATAGTCGATTTCAGATGAAACAGAAACATTTCTTGACAATGCAACGAATTTTATTTCGATTCCGGGCTTTGTATGTTCAAGCGAAATTTCGTAGTTGCCTTTTTCAAGCTGAACTTGCCCGATTGCAGCTCTAGTTTCTTTTCCTTCTGTTGAACGGCATTCAAATGCGAATGTTGTTTTTCCGTCGATAAGAACGTTGCATACAGATTGTGAAACTTTGTCCACATCAGTTGGCTTTGAATAAACTCCAAGCACATTGTAAACTCCGTTTTCCGGCGCAAAGAAAATTCTTTTTGTTTCCCCGTTGCAAAGAAATCTGAAATTTTCCTGAGCTGGATTTTTTGCATTTTGATTTTCTGCTTTTGGAGCAAAGACTGGAATATTGTTTAGCGGACGAAGCTTGCGTTCTGCAACAAGAGTTTTTGCAAGGAATTTTATAATGTCCATTGCGCAAACTTGAAGTTCCGCAGTTGTGAGCTCGCCGTTTTTTAAGCTTGACTTTATATTGTCGTTGTTTCCGTCTTTTTCCGCAGTGTCGTTGTTTACAATCATGTAGATGTCATTTCTTGCGCGGACCATCGAGGCTGTAAGTTCAATTTCTCCTTTTCCGCCTTTTACGCAGTCGTTTATTTTTGCCCACCAGTCGGTCATTACAATGCCTGTGTATTTCCAGTTTTTGCGGAGAATTGTTGAATTTAAATCGTAGTTGCTTGCCGTAAAGTGTCCATTGATTTGATTGTAGCTTGTCATAATTGACTGTGCGTTTCCACGTTTTACAGCAGCCTCAAATGGCTTAAGATAAATTTCTCGCAATGCACGTTCTGAAACAATTGAATCGTGTTCGTGTCTTTGTGTTTCCTGGCTGTTCGCGGCGAAATGTTTTATTGTTGCAAACGGACCTTCTTTTGAAACGCCTTTTAAAATCGCAAGCGTCATTTCAGAAGTGAGTAGCGGATCTTCAGAAAAATATTCAAAGTTTCTTCCATTAAGTGGATTTCTGTGAATGTTTATTCCAGGTCCAAGAACTGTGTCAATCTGGTTTTGCTTTAATTCTTGTCCTTCAAATTCAAAAAGCTCTTGAACAAGAGGCGGATTCCAAGTGCAGGCCAGCAAAGTTCCGATTGGCATAAGAGAAGCTTCTTTGCCTGTGTCTAGTCTTATGCCTGAAGGTCCGTCCGCGCATCCTGCAACAGGAATTCCGTAGTTGTAAAGAGATTCGCTTACGCCGCCAAAAACTGAAGCGATTCCCATTGTCGCTTTGCGGCTCATCATTCCTTCTCCGCGTACAAGAGTTGCAAGCTCTTCGTTGTTCAACTGGGCAACAAATTTTTCAAGCAGCTCAGGATTTTTCTTTACGTCTTGAAATTTTATTCCTTTGTTTCCCGTGAATGGAATTTCTTTTGGGAGATTTTCTTTTATGCGTTGTTCAAGGCTAAACGATTCAAGCGGAACATTTTCTTCTTGAATTGAATAATTTCCGTCCGGCTTTATTTGTGCAGGCTTGATTCTTGAAAAAGCTTTTCTTGGAGCAAGCGCCTGACAAAGTTTTTCCGTAGCGTAAGTTTTTTCAAGTGAAATACAATCGCTGTTTCCCAAAGGAATTTTCTTTGCGTTTTCAGAATCAGTTCCCATGAACACAAAATATTTTCCTTCTTCAAGAACAAACGAAAATTCAAATCCAGAAATTCCAGAGTCGTCATAAGAAGCAATTGATTCCAAATTAAATGAAAGCTCAAGCTCTTGCGAGTGGCCTGGTTTTAGCAAATTTGATTTTTTGAATGCGGCAAGAACTTTTGAAGGCTTTCCGAGTTTTCCCTGCGGAGCTTGAACATAAAGCTGGACAATTTCTTTTCCGCTGAATTTTTTTCCGATATTTTCCACGCGGACTTTTACGTTTATATTTTTTCCCTCTACAGAAGAAGAAACAAATTCAGTTTTAAATTCTGTGTAAGAAAGTCCGAATCCAAATGGAAACAAAATTTTTTCTTTTGCGAATGTTGAAAAATATCTGTAGCCGACATAAATATCTTCCATATAAAAAGATTCATTTTGTGTTGCGAAATTTTTTGTGGAAGGATAGTCGTCTATTGATTTTGCGATTGTATCTGTGAGTTTTCCGCATGGAACTGATTTTCCGCACAGAACATTTGCGCAGGCTCTTCCGGATTCTTGACCGCCTTGCCAAGCGTAGACTACGGATTTTATTTTTCCAGAAAATTCTTCATCGTCAATCCAAGCTGTGTCGATTATTCCGCATGAATTGAAAACAATTATTACGCTTTCAAATGCCGAGCAAATTTCCTTGATTACGTTTCGCTCTTCGTCAGTTAAAAGCCAGCAGCCTTTTTCTTTTGTAAAGTCTTTGTCTTCGCCGGCATTTCTTCCCACAACGAAAATCGCCTTTTTTGAAACTTTCGCGGCATTTTTTGCAAGTTCCGCAGAAACATAAAATTCCTTTTGAAAATAAGGCTCCCTTGCCCATCCGCCACCGCCATTGTCAAACGGATTTTCCTTTATCCAGTTTCTGTAAATTTCTGCAAGCTCTTTGTTTGCCATTGGAATATTGTCTGTTAAATTTGTGGAATAAGGTGAGCGAACAGAACCTCCAGAACCCATTCCGCATTTGTAAAAATCAAACTGGCATCTTCCAAAAATAGAGACAGTTTCATTTTCTGAAAGCGGAAGCGTATTTTCGTTGTTCCTAAGAAGTACGATTCCTTCCTGCGCGGCTTCAAGAATTTTTTCTGCAAATGTCATAAAATCCCCTGTAATAATTTTTAAGTAAAAATGTTAAAAAAAACAACACCTATTTTTTATCAATATTAACATAGTCTGCTTTTTTTTTCTTAATTTTCTCGCAGATTTTTTTCTGGCAGCCCATTGCATCGATTGTGATTATCATTCCCCTTATATCAATCAGTTCCAAAAGCTCAGGAATTGCAGTGATTTCATTTGACTTTTCATCTGTCTTTGCCTGCCCAAGAATGAGGGACAGTTCATCTGACCATGCACTTACAATGTGAATTCCCTTTGCTCCCGTGACCTTGTTTGAGCCGCACATCGTCTTTCCGTCGATGGCAACGATTGTTCTGTCCGGTTCAATTTTTACTTTTTCGTAAATTCCATGAGCCCACTTTATAAAAACTTTCTCGATTTTATCTGCGTTCACATTTCTGAAAACCCGGAGAATTGTGTCGGCACTTGGCGGACCGAACTCAAACTTCACCAGTCCCCTTGATGGACTCTTCCGCTTACTCCGCCCATTCAGCTATGTGTTCAATGTCCTTGATGCCGCTTAGCAGTCCGAACAAAACCAGCAGGAAAATATCAGCCAGTTCAAACTTCCTGCACCTTTTTACTCTAAAATCGTCTATTTCTTCCAGACTTTCTCTTAAAAGCATAATTCCACCCAAGGGGAATTTTACCATTTTGTGCATTTTTAAATAGTAGTTTAGAGATTTAAAACAGAAAATTTTTACATGCGTTTGCCCTGAAAATGCCCCCAAAAACATCTCTAAAAATATATTCATTCAAATCCTGGAAATTTTATTCCACATACATTATTCATATAACAAGCATATTCAAACATAGCTATTATTGTTAGTTTTTTTTTGTACTGCTTAAAAACATAAATTTCATAAAAAATGAATACTTGAAACTTCAAGCAAAATATAAAGATGTAGTACTACTGAAATTACAAAAAAGTATAAAGATTTAAAATTAAAAGAATTAAGATTGTCCTATGAATATCAAGAAAAACTACACAAGGAAAAAGAAGAGCAACGTCTGATTAGAGAACAAATGCGTGAAGAAGAAAAGCTTCAGAAAGAAATAGAAAGAAAACAAAAAGAAGCTGAAAATACAAAAATACCGACAAGTATTTAATTTGTATAATTCTAGTTTCGATTCTGTAAAGTCGCGGAACCGTAAATCAATAATAACAAGGCGAATGTAAACTTTTATATTTTACTGTCATTATCGGGCTTGCTCCGACTTTTTATCGCCAAACGGAAAATCCAGCAATCTGTAAAAAATCCGAATAGAAAGAAGAATTGATTTTTTCATTGTGCATCTCGTTTTAGTTGGATTTTATTAAAGTTAGAAGAAAACAGATATGCTTTTTCCGCATTGTTAGTTTTATATTTATTTTTTGTAAAATTTAAATCTTACTTGATACAGATTTATTATAAAAATATACTGTTTGTGAGGAATATTTTTTATGGAACAAAAACTCTTAGAAACTGACAGAAAATTATTTTATGTAAAGCTTCCTTTTCTGCTGCTTTTATCTTCGTTTTCACCATTCTTGCTGGCTCCAGTTTACTTATGCATTACTGGAATTACCACGATTGATGAATTTATCACTATCCTGCTTTCACCTTACATTATTCTTGCATACGTGATTGCGGTTTTGTGTCCGTTTGCTTTTTACAGGTTTCTTCGGAAAAATATAGAAACTTATGACGGAACAGATGAAGTCATTAGGAAAATAAATCTTATATTGAAATATTCCGGAAAAATAATTTTTGCAATAAATTTAGTTTTAGGAATTGCAATACCTTTTCTTGCCTGCTTTGTGATTCATTTAAAAGACACGCAGTTTGCAGCATTTGAAGGAAGTTCTCCGTATCTTTCAATCATTCTTATCTGCACAGGCTTTATGCTTCTCTACGGAATCAGCTTTTACACAGTTTTCAACAGCCGCTTCGAGCACTTCCTGCACTGGCTTCCATTTGACAAATCCGTTGTAACTTCATCAAACCGCGAGCGAATCATCTTGATGACGCTTGTAAATCTTTTGGGCTGCTTTCTAATTATTACGGCATCTTTTTTGGTTCCCAGTGTTGCATCCGACTCTTCGGTTTCTGGCGTTCTGAAAGTTATTTTCCCAGCAGCGGTATTCAGTTTTATTTCAGTCGGACTTACAACTTCAGTTACCGCTTACGACATAAAGAACAACCTTCAGCAGGAAAAAGCTATTTTGGGTGCGCTTGCTGAAAAAAACTATGCCATAAAACATGCGCAGGTTGTTACAAGAAACGACTTCGGAATCATCATAAACGACTTGAACAACGCATACAAAATCATAAGAACGATTTTTCAGGAAATCAGCAAGGACGTAAATTCCACGCTGTCTGTTTCATCTGAAGTTTCTGAGCACGTTGACCAGTCAATTTCAGAAATCGCAAACGTAAAGAGCATTTCAAATTCTGTAAAAAATGAAATGATAAATCAGGTTGCTTCTGTTGAAGAGACGAGCGCGACAGTTGAAGAAATCATCAAGCACATCCGCCATTTGAACGATGAAATTGAAAAGCAGACATCTGCAATTGACCAGTCGTCGGCCGCAATCGAGCAGATGGTTGCGAACGTAAACGGTGTAACTTCAAGCCTTAAGAAAAACAACGGCACAGTCCAGGAGCTTGAAAGCGCATCTGAAGCCGGAATGAAAAAAGTCCACATTGCAAGCGAGCTTTCCGAAGAAGTTCTGGAAAAATCAACCTTGCTTATGGACGCAAGCAAAGTAATTCAGGACATTGCAAGCCAGACAAACCTTCTTTCCATGAACGCGGCGATTGAAGCTGCCCATGCCGGTGAATTCGGAAAAGGATTCTCCGTTGTTGCGGACGAAATCAGAAAGCTTGCCGAGCAGTGCAATGAGCGCGCAAAGTCCATCGAAAACGATCTTCAAAGTCTTTCTGAATTAATCAACTCGGTTGCCACAAATGCAAGTGACGTTTCTGACCAGTTCAATAATATTTATTCTCTCATAAAGAGGGTTCAGAACGAGGAGCTTATAATTTCCAACGCAATGACAGAGCAGACTGAAGGCAACAAGCAGATTCTTGAAGGAATCAGCCGGTTGACAGAATCAACAACAACTGTAAAGGACGGCGCTGCTGAAATGCTGAAAGGCGGCGAGCAGATTTCTACAGAAATGAAGAATTTAAACAAAGTAACTTACGAAACAAACACAAAAGTAAATTCGATTAACGAATCTGTTCAAAAAGTTACCGAAACTTTGGCTGACTCAAAAGAACACGTTCTGGAAAATTCCGCGAATGTAAAGTCATTAAGCGAAAAAATGTCGGACTTTAAATTTTAACTTTTGCTATTGACATCGCTTCCCTTTTCCGTGCATACTGCAAAAAGCAAAGGGGGAGTAGTTACTTCCTTAAGAATCAACAGCCGGCTCTTTGAGTCTGGTTCTTAGGCTTCGGCTTGACCGGAGAAACAAGACCTTTTGCCTGATTATCCTGTTTATTTCAGGGTGACCGGGCAAAGGGTCTTTTTTTTTTGCGGCGGGGATTTTACAGACGGAGGTTTTGAAATGGAACGGATTTTGGATTATTTTTTTAGCGGAATCGGGGCGATGACCTGGCAGAATTTTGCGATGATTGCGATAGGCGCGCTGCTGATTTTTCTTGCGGTCTACAAAAAGTACGAGCCGATGCTGTTCTTGCCGATTGGTTTTGGCGCGATTCTGGTGAATCTTCCGCTGGCGGTTGTGCTTGGAACGGCTGAGCATCCTGGCGCGCTTCAGATTCTTTTTGACTGCGGAATTATGACGGAACTTTTTCCGCTGCTGATTTTTGTGGGAGTCGGCGCGATGATTGACTTTAAGCCGCTGCTTGAACGTCCGTGGCTTTTAGTTTTCGGGATTGTGGCGCATTTCGGGATTTTTATTGCGGCGGCGGTCGCATACTGGGGATTCGGCTTCAGCATAAACGAAGCGCTGAGCATCGGCGTTATTGGCGCGGCGGACGGTCCTACCGCGATTGTTGTGGCAAGCCGTTTCTCAAAAAATCTTTTGGGACAGATTACGGTTGTCGCCTATTCGTACATGAGCCTTGTTCCTATTATAATGCCTCCTGTAATCAAGCTTCTTACAACAAAAAAGGAGCGCACGACTAGAATTCAGGCGAAAAACAAGAACATTCCGCATTGGGTGATGGTCGTTTTTCCGGTGGCGGTTACGGTTGCGGTAAGCATTCTGATTCCGGACGCGGCGGCTTTAATCGGTTTTCTGATGTTCGGAAATTTAATCCGCGAGTGCGGTGTTCTTGAAAAACTTTCGTCGGCGGCGCAGAACGAACTTTCAAACATTGTGACTTTGCTTCTGGGAATCAGCGTGGGAGCGAGCATGACGGCGCAGAATTTCCTTAACGTTCAGACGCTCCTAATTATGCTTTTGGGGCTGATTGCATTCGCAGGCGACACAGTCTGTGGAATCCTGTTCGCGAAATTCCTGAACTTGTTCCGCAAAAAAGGAAACAAGCTGAATCCGATGATTGGCGCGTGCGGAATCTCTGCGTTTCCTATGGCAAGCCGCGTAGTGCAGAAACTTGCCCTTGAGGAAGACAACCAGAACTTTATCCTTATGCACGCGGTTAGCGCGAACGTTTCAGGGCAAATCGGGTCGCTTGTTATAGGCGGAATAATAATGGGATTTTTGGGCGGAATATAAAACGATTATTTATTTTGAAAAGGACCGGAATTTCGTTCCCAGAAAACGCCGCCGCTGTAGCCCTGGATGGACTTGTCTGTTTCCGCGAGGGCAAGGCGCTTTTCCGCCCAAAGGCAATATTCTTCGTTCTGTTCGATTCCGCAGAAGCGCCGGCCGAGCTTTTTTGCCACAACGCTTGCAGTGCCGCTTCCCAAAAACGGGTCAAACACAATGTCGCCGGGGCGCGAGCTTGCAAGAATCAGTTTTGCGTAAAGTTTTTCGGGCTTTTGCGTAGGATGGTCGGTGTTTTCGGGCATTGACCAAAACGGAACTGAAATATCGTCCCAAAAATTGGAAGGATACGTAAGCCGGAAGTTTCCCTCCGTTTCCTCGTTCCAGTCCTTGGGTTTTCCGGCGGTTTTGTACGGCGCAAGGACTTTCCGCTTCATCTTTACGGCCTCAACATCAAAATAATAGTCGGCAGGATTTTTTACCGCAAACCAGATGTCTTCCATTCCGTTCTTCCAGTTTGATTTTGCTCCGCGTCCTTTTTCACGCTGCCAGGTAATTCTGTTCAGAACTGTAAGTTCCCTTTCAACCGCACGCTGAAGAGAGGATGTGCATTTCCAGTCGCCGCAAATATAAAGCGAGCCGTTGGATTTTAGTTTTTTGCACACAGCCGGAAACCATGTCGCCAGATATTCGTCATAGCCTTCCTGCGAGCGCGAGGCGAACTTCATTCCGTTGAAATTCTTGGAAAGATTGTACGGCGGGTCAATGATAATCAGGTCGGCGAATCCGTCCGGCACAAACTCAAGCATTTTCAGAATATCGCCGTTCAGTGTGCGGTTCACGATGTCCGTTTCCGCAGAAATATTCGATTCGGTGAGCAGGCGGCTTTTCAAGCCTTCAACTTCCTGCGGTTCAAGCGTCAATGTCCTGTTGTTTGCCGCGCGTTCTTTTTTTTCCATCAGACTGTCCGTTTTTTTAGTTTTGAAACTTTCTTCTATAATATCATAAAAGATTTTTACCAGGAAAAAAAGTGTGTTTTAATTTTATGAAACCCGACATTTGTGGTATATAACCTTAATTTCGAGTTTTTTCTGCAAATTATGAAAGAACGCTCTCGGCATATTTCCAATTTGCTCAGATGGATTTGGCTCGCGCTACGCTTGTATTAATTCGGGTGCTCCGCACTTTAATTAATTCAATCGCCAAAAATCTTCTCAAATTGCAAATCTGCCTGCGCTTTTATTCTTTTTACAACAAACTCGACATTCAGGCTATATAATTATTTTCTGAACTTCAAATTAAAAACCTGGTACAATTGTCTAAAAAAAGATAAGAAAAATCCGAAAAATAAGATATGAGTGAATTTGTTTTAAAAATAAAATTGTTTCTGGCAACCGGTCTGGCTCTTTTTATGCTGTTTTTTTTGCCGACAAAATGTTTTTCGCATACAGAGCTAAGCGAATCAGAATCGCGGGTTTACCGTGAAAAACTTGTTGCCGAAGCAAAAAAATATGTAGGAGCTCCTTATGCGCGCGGCGCAACCGGTCCGGAGGCTTTTGACTGTTCCGGATTAATCTACACAGTTGCCCGGGAATCAATTCAATATCAGCTGCCAAGAACTGTAAAAGCTATATACAGCTATGTAAAAATTGTTCCGGACAGCAAGCGGGAACCAGGAGATTTAGTATTTTTTAAAACAACTGGAGACGGCTCTATAAGTCATGTAGGTTTATATATCGGGAACGGTCACTTTATTTCCGCCGTAAGCGACGGTCCCAATACAGGCGTAATACTTTCTTCCCTGCAAGAAAACTACTGGAAAAGCCATTATGTTGCTTCCGGAAAATTCTTAAGCTCTGCGAATTATGAGACATTGGATTCTGAGTTTGTAAAAAATGATGCGGAAGGCGCGGCAGGTTTTGGAAGTTTTACAGACAGACTTTCTTTGATGGGAACTTTTACAGGCGACTGGTCGCTTATGACGCAAGACAAATTTATTCCGAATTTCCGGGGATTGACAAATGAAGCGGATATTGTTTACCGCGGGGCAATTCTTTCGCCTGGAGCAGGAATAATGCTCCGCTGGAATTATGGAGTCGGGGCATTTCAGGTTCCGCTCGTTTTTTCTTTGTTTTTTGGAAATTATGTGCGCGTTTATGCAGGACCTGTTTTTACTTTTGGAACTTGCTTTCTGCCCGGCTCAGATAAAGAAATTGAAGCGTCTGTATTTCCTGGAATTCTTGGCGTGACTTTTAATACTCCATCCATAACGAAAGGAAAATTTAAAGTTCAGTTTATACAAGATATTTGCTATAGTATATTCAATAATACTTCAAATTCGGCATTGTCGCCATTAAACTCTGTTGCGGCAGGATTGGAATTCTGTACTGGCGTTCGTGTAACTTTCCCAATGTCTGTTTTTTTTAAGAAATAGAAGGTAAAAATGAAACCGGGAGTTTTTTCTAAAAAAATAATTCAGGCTCTTTCTCTTTTTATAGGAATTTGTATTTTTTCATCATGCGAAAATGAATTAAAAATTTCCGCGGACACTTCTGGAATCAATTTTAGCTATTCAATAAATTCTGGGCAGGGATTTTTAAATATCCTTTCAGCGGCGACAGGAACAGAAGAAAATGAATCTGTCTTTGATGCGCAGGAAATTTCGCAAATCTTAAAAAATGCAGGATTTAAAAGCGTGAATGCAAAAAATTCCGGTCCGGGAAATCTTTTTGTAACCGGAAAACTTTCGCCGGAATCAACTGATCCGTTTTCACGTTCGGGAATGATTTTTCTTGGGCAGAAACAGATTTCAATAAAAGTGGACAAAAAGAATCTTCTTAAATTTTACGACGAATTGCCGGAAGAGCTGCAGGCGTACCTTGATATGTTTATGTCTCCGGTTTTTACCGGCGGAGAAATGACAGACGCAGAGTACATGGAATTAATTTCTGAAGTTTACGGACAGGAACTTGCGGATGAATTTTCTGATGCGACCATAAAAATTGCAGTTGAATCACCGGCTGGAAACAAAAAATATTTAATAAAACTTATAGACATTCTGAATATTAAAAATGAACTTACATTCTAGAATTAAAATGAAAAAATTTTTTCTAAGAGCCGCATATTTTTTTGTATGCCTTAATATTTTTTCGCACACAGGAATAATGAGCGGTCAAAAAAAAATCAGAATCAATAAAACAGAGTATTTTGACATAATTTTTTCAGAAAACTCCGGGCGAACCGCAAAAATTCTTTACGAAAATGCTGATTTAGTTTATGAGGAGCTTGCGGAAAAATTCAGCTTGAAAAACAAATTCAGGCTTCCGGTTGTGATTTCTTCTGCACAGGATGAATTCAACGCATATTTTTCGAGCGCTCCTTTTAATCACATTGTAATTTTTGACACAGTCTGCTCCACAAGCCTTGCTGTTTTTTCGGAAGAAACGCTGAGCACTTTCCGGCATGAATTAATCCACGCAATAACATACAATTTAAGAAATGATTTTTGGTTCAACTTTGACAAAATTTCAGGTGATGTTTATAATCCGGCGTTGCTTACAATAACCCAGGCTTGGGCAGAAGGCGCGACTGTTTCAATTGAAAGCGAAAAAAACGAGGGAAGGCTTAACAGTGAATATGCGCTGCAAATCCTTAAGCAGGCAAAGATTGAAGGAAAATTTCCAAAATACTCGGAGATTCAGGGCGCAATGGACGTTTTTCCGGCTGGAAATACTAGCTATATTTTTGGCGGAGCATTCTGCGCATGGCTTCAGAATAAATTCGGAATGGAAAAATACGCTGAATTCTGGTACCGCTGTGTAAATTTAAAAAGTCTTACTTATTTTGGCTGCTTTAAAAAAGTTTACGGAATGCCAATAAAATCAGCATGGAATGAATTTTACGACGAAATTGAAATTCCAGAAATACCTGCAAATCCCGCTGAAAATTCATGGATAAAAAGCGCAGGATTAAGAAAGACGCTTTCTGCATATCCGGCGATAACAAGCTTTGGAAGCACTTTTTTCTTTTATGACAAATACAAAAAGACCGTAAACAAACAGACCTGCGGACAAGGCGCTCTGGAAAGAAAAGCGAAGGTTTTGCACAAAATTCCAGAAGTTTCGCGCCTTTCTGTTTCTAAAGACGGCAGGTTTCTTGTGGAATCGTATGCTTCAAGCTCTGGTTCTGTTCCAAAGAACAGGGTTCAAATTTTTGATATAAGCAAAAGAAATTTTTATAGAATTCCGGAAAAAAGCCTTCGCGATGCGACGATTGTCTATTCAGACGGAAAATATTTTTTGTGCGCCGTAAAAACGCTTTCTGCTTTTTCAACGCTGAAAATTTATGAATTGGATTTTTATAAAAATAAAATCCACGGAAACAGGCTGGTTTTTGAAAAAGAATTTCCAATTGAACAGCAGATTTTCAGCCTGGAAGGAAACTGCGACGGTCAGCTTTTTTATATTTTAAAAGATAAACTTGATTTTTCAATAGTTCAATTTGATTTGATGGCAAAAACTGAAAAAATATTTAAGTCTCCAGAAAAAGGTATGGTCTTTCAGGGATTAAATTATTTTTCAGATTTAAATTCTGATAAAAAAAACGGACTTCTTTCATTTTCGTTTACAAAAAAAAATACTCTTCCGCGCATGGGAATGCTTCTTGTGTCAGAAAATCCAAAATTCAAGCTGCTTAAGGAAGATGTTTCGGGCGGAATTTTCAATCCTGCGGTCTTGTCAGAAAAAAATGCTGTTTTTTCTGCAAATTTTTATAAAGGTTCAAGAATTTTTTACGCAGACCTTTTAAAGGCTGATTTTGAAGAAATTCCTGCAGTTCCGGAAACTTTAAATAACCGGCAGGAACTTGAAGATCAGGAAAATGAAGATTTAAAAGAATTTATTGAAAACAGCAAGGATTTTTCTGCGCTAAAATACACTTTTACAGGGCCGCACGGAATTTTTCTTCCTTTAGGGTTGACCGCCACTTTTGCAAACAAAAATATTTCAACCCTTGATTCGGTATGGCTTCCTTTTGGAATAACGTATTTTTCTTCAACGCCATGGACAAACCCGATCTGGTACGTTTCCGCCGGTTATAATTTTCTTACTAATTCCGAGGCAATAAAATTTTATGTGACAGGAAATTCCATGACAGAACTTTTTGCGTATTCTGCAACATCGCAGATTGAATTTGATGACTGCGGATACAAACAAACCTTTGGAAACCTAAGCTTTTTGAGCAAAATTCCACTTTATGGAACTTCATATATAAAATTTTCAGAATCTGGAACAATTTTAGAAGGACGGCAAAGCGAATCTTCGATTTCTGTGGAAAAAGAGCCGGAGAGTTTAGGCGATTATTTTAAAATTCTTAAAACTTCGAAAGATGAATTTTTATATCTAAAAAATTCCGCGTCGGTTTCGTTTGGAAATATTCAAAAATCTGGCATGAAATATTACGATTATTCAGGAATTCAGATTGCCGCTTCGCTTGAAAACAATTTTCTGTCCTTTGCAGACAATCTGGATGTCAACAGACGTTTTGACAATGTTTCCCTGAATCTTCTGCTTAAAAATTCAATTTTGCTTCCCGCGACTTTTGAGGCAGCTTTATTTCCTTCAGAAGATTATATAGCTGCCGCAATGGCAAAAATCGTGCTTTTTAACCTGGAAATTCAAAAATCATCAAATGTGCTGCCTCTTTTTTATGCAAACCGCCTGACCATAAGCACTTATTACGTTGGAAAAATTGAAGATAAAATTGATTCCTGGGCGATAAAAGAACTTCCGGATTATTTTGAGCACATAAAAAACGGAAAAACAGATTATTCGGACGAGCTTGCGCTGACCTGCTCTTTTTCGTTCACACCAAATATTGGCGGTTTTGCCAGAAACAGTTTTTTGCTGACTGTTTCCGGCAATGCAAAATACAGATTTTTTCCAGAAGAAAATCAGAAAAGGTTCATTGTTTCCGCCGGATTCGGAAGCAACCTTTCTTTTTAAGATTGCTTCCGCTCAATTCAGTCAATCTGTAAAAAGGCCTTATAACCGTTGTAAGCCTGGACAATGTCTTCCCGGGCTGTGATTTCCCACGGCGCATGCATGCTTAAAACAGAAACACCGGCATCAAGAACATTCATTCCATATTTTGCCGCAAGATAAGCAATTGTTCCGCCGCCGCCCTGGTCAACCTTTCCAAGTTCTGCCATTTGATATTTTACTTCAGATTTTTCCATTGTTCCGCGGACTTTTGCAATGAATTCAGCATTGCAGTCGCTTGCGCCGCTTTTTCCACGGCTGCCTGTATACTTATTAAAAACAAGTCCTCCGCCAAGGAAAGAAGTGTTGTTTTTGTCAAAAAGACTTGCGTTCATCGGGTCAAACGCGGCATTTACATCGCTTGAAAGCATATTGCAGTTCGCAAGGCATCGGCGCAATGTTAAATCGCTGTAGCCGCCTGGCAAACGGGCGATAATTTCTGCGACAGAATTTTCAAACATGTGGGAATCCATACCTGTTGCACCAACACTTCCGATTTCTTCCTTGTCCACGCAAAGACAGCAGCTTGTTCTTTTTGCAGGTTTTGAATCCATAAGGGCCGCGAATGATGTAAAGGCGCATGAACGGTCATCCTGACCGTACCCCATAATCAAAGAACGGTCCAGTCCGCAGTCGCGGGCTTTTCCGGCAGGAACAATTTCAAGTTCCGCAGACTCAAGGTCTTTTTCTTCAATTCCGTACATATCTTTTAATAATTTTACAATAATTTTTTTGCTTGTGATTTTTTCTTCTTTTTTCTTTTTCTTGTCTTTTTCATCCTTTTCTTCTTTCTTAAAATAATAAGAGCCAAGGATTACATCCAAATCTTCGCCTCTTATAATTTCAGAGGCATTTCTTTTCATCTGTTCCTGAGCCAGATGCGGAAGAATATCAGAAATGCAGAAGACAGGATCTTCCGGGTTTTCTCCGATACTTACGTTTATTGTTTTTCCGTCAGTTTTGCAGATTACCCCATGGATTGCCAGCGGAAGTGTTACCCACTGATATTTTTTTATTCCGCCGTAATAATGAGTATTTAAATATGTAATAAAATTATTTTCGTAGACAGGATTTTGTTTTGCATCAAGCCTTGGAGAATCAATATGAGCGCCCAAGATGTTCATGCCGTTTTCTATATTTTCTGAACCAAGCTGAAAAAGAGCAATCGCCTTATTCATCTTTTGAACATAAACTTTATCACCAGCCTTTAACTCCGCATATTCAGAAATGTCTTTGTAGCCGTTCTCGCGGGCTTTCTGAATAATCTGAACAACACATTCGCGTTCTGTCTTACCGTTGTCTAAAAAAATCTTGTAATTTTCCACAAGGTTTTCACCAAGAAGAGTTGTTTTTTTTGTTCTTGCCATTATTTACTCCAAAATATTAATAGCCTTAATTTCGAGTTTTTTTGCAAATTATGAAAGAACGCTTTCGGCAGATTTTCAATTTGCTCAGATGGATTTGGCTCGCGCTACGCTTGTATTAATCCGGGTGCTACGCACTTTAATTAATTCAATCGCCAAAAATCTTCTCAAATTGCAAATCTGCCTGCGCTTTTGTTCTTTTTACAAAAAACTCGACATTAGGCTAATAAAAATTTATATTACCAAATCCAAAATTTCATTTGCATTGTCTACGATATTTTTTGCGCCGTTTTTTTCGAGGAATTCTCTTCCCCGGAATCCCCAGCTTACTCCAATAAAGTCCAGACCGGAATTTTTTGCAGTCTGAACGTCAACATCGCTGTCTCCAATGTAAATTGCATCTTTTTTTTGAATATCAAGAATACTTAAAATCTTATTTACAGAATCTGGGGCTGGTTTTACTTTAAGTCCATCCTGCTGTCCTACAATCAGGTCAAAAATTCCGTTAAAATATTCTCTTCCTAGTTCCTGCGCGGGAACATCCGCCTTGTTTGTGCTTACAGCGGTTTTTATTCCCGATTTTTTAAGTTTTTCAACAAGCTCAAGAATACCAGGATAAGGAGAAGTATTGTCCGCGCTGTGAATTTCATAATATTCCAGAAAGACATCAAAAACCTGAGCGATTTTTTCTTCCGAAGTGCCGGAAGGAACTGCGCGTTCCACAAGTTTTCTTATTCCGTTTCCTACAAACATTCTTACTTCTTCAAGGGAACGTTCCGGCATTCCAAACTGCCTTAACGAATAATTTGTGGCGTTCTTTAAATCTTCCAGAGTATTTAAAATTGTTCCGTCCATATCAAAAATAACAGCTTTGTATTTCATTTTTGCCTCTAAAACCAGACTAAATTCAGTGCTCCTGTCATTATAATAAATTTACTAAAAAAATACCGCATTCAGCAATTTTTTTTCATAGAAATCGATAGGTTGAAATTTAAGTATGAGGAAAGACTGGATTTCTGCCGGAAGTCGCTATTTGCTGCGTTCATTTTCAGTCTGAAAATCTGCGTGTTTTATTGTGGCTGTCGTCTTGTCCGCCTTTCATATACCATACGTGGAAAAATTAATTATATAAAAATTCTTGCTACAATGGTAAAATATTAAATATGAAGAAAACGTGTCAGAAAGAAACAAATTTTACTTATGTGGGCCGATGAATTTATCGCCGTTGAAATGAATCATGTGGTCAGGATTATCAGCAATCCATGCTTCTGTTTCCCAAGCTATGTCATGCGCGAATCTTACGAATGTGCTTCTGTCAGGAAAAGCTGAAATAAAGACCAAATCCGCATTCACATTTGAAAACAAATCTTTCAACTCGATATATCTCTTGCTATCAACAGGTCCATGAGAAGTAACAGATTCAACTAGGGCAAACCAGTTTTTATCCTCAACGTAAAGAATCACGTCTGGCATTTTGCCATGTTCAAGAACATTGAACAGTAGATTTCCTGCAATCTCTTGGTCGTAATAGCCCCACTTTTCGCCAGTGTCGCCGATATAAACCAAAGTGCTGTTCGGAAGAAATCTTGGCGCAAGTTGTTCGATAATGTCTTTTATGAGCTCGCTGTGTTTTCCGGGAGAAATCTGAATCGAATGTTCGTCCTTTATTTGTACAGAAACCATATTTATTTCGCGTTCGTGTGCATACTGCTTTGAAAGAGACTTCTGATTTTTCAAGAAGTCCTGAATTTTTGGCTCAAAGTCTTTTGTTCCGTAAGTTTTTATTACATCAAATGCTGCAGGTGAAATTTGATAGACGGCTTTCGGACTGTTGACAGGTCGCGAGAAATCGTCAGGGTTATACAAAACGATTCCAGCCTGAACCAGCTGATGAACGCTGAATCTTCTGAAAGTCTCTCTTGAATTCGGAGCGTATTCTTTCAAATAATTTATCTTTGTAAAGTCCATCATCGGAGTTATTCCAATCATATGATTTTCAATATTTTCCCAGCTTTTTTCAGGCGTAACATTCAAGAGAGCAAGAAGGCAATAGGCGGTTCTGTCGTTCAATTGGGCTGACGGCATTCCGAATTTTTTCAATATATCAGTCGCCTGTTCTATTTTCTCAGAAATTTGCTGCTGCAGATTTTTCATTAAGACACTCCCTTGCTATCGAATCAAAAAGCTCCTGATTCCAGCCGTCATATTTTTCAAGTTTTTTTCCAAGTTCAATAAGTTTTTCTTTTGAAGGGAAAGGCAGATTTCTTAAATCTGTTGCGTTCACCTGCGTATGTCCGCTGAATTTACGGAACTGATTATCAAGAAATGTTGAATTCAGCCAAACTATCAGCCCGAATGCAAGTTCCTTTTGAATACCTTTTTTATCAGAATGAAAGACATTCAAGTGATTTTCAAATGCGAAATTAGAAGCGTTTATATCACCGTCAGATACAAGCGAGGCGACAATTCTTTTTTTCTCTTCTTTTGTAGAAAATCTTTTTACAGTAACATAGTTTCCAGTTGGAACAAGCATTGTCTTTGTTTCTTCTGTTAACAGAATCGCATTCGGCTTTTTAGATTCTTTCGGCCAGTTGGTTCTGTAATTTTTGAAATGCACAGGATAAAGCAGCGGAACAGTATTTTCATCAGGATTTTTTCTGATAAAACTCTTTGCACGGAAATCAACGACTGCACCGGTGGAAACTGAAATCCCAGTTTCTTTTAACGAAACAAACTGACAGTCAAAAAAGTCATCTGAAAGCAAACACGATGGAAGCGGAATATTTATATATTTTTCTTTATCAAACGGATTCACAATTTCCCTAAAATCATAATATTTTTCAATCAGACTTTCAAAATCTGCACCGTTTGAATATGATATTTTCACATCACGCTGCGAAGTTCCTTTTTGAAGCAGAATAATAATGTTTTCCTGCAGAACCGATTCGTCCTTGAAAGCATCTTTTCTTGATTCAAAAAGATGAATCTGCTTTATCGAGCAGTTTTTCAATATGAATTCACGGAAAGGCTTGTAATAAAGTCCGTTGCAGAAACTTCTCGGAATTATTGCGACCAGATAACCTTTTTCTTTCAGCTGAGCGATTGCGGCTCCCATGAATGCGGAATACAAATTGACAGTCTCAAGCCCGAAGCAGCGGCAAAATTTCCTTGCGGAAGACTTTGAAAGAATTTTCTTGTATGGCGGATTCATTATAACATGAGTAAATTCTTCATTTTTTCCAAATGAATATTCAAAAGAAGTTTTTTCCAAAAAATCAGCATTGTGAATCTTAAAATCAAAATCAGTGAAATTCTTTTTTTGCTCAATTAAATTTTGCGTCAGGTTTTCAAGAACTTCTGTGTCAATATCGTAAGCGGAAAGTTTTATTGAAGGATTGTTCCAGTTTTCTTTTTTAATTCTATTTAGGAGTGCACATGAAAGAATTCCGATTCCCGTACCAGGATCTAAAATATTTAAGTCGTTATTTGACACAGGAAAAAGAGAAGCCATAAATTCCGCAATTGCATAAGGCGTAAAATATTGTCCGAAATTCTTTTTGTGGAGTTCGGAAGTTTCAATCGCGTGAATTTTTCGTTCTGTCTCAATTTTTTCTGCAACTGCGAGCATGATTATTGTATAGCATAAAAACGTCTGTTTTTCTATTGGAAAATTTAGTTCGTAAGTATGATTGTCACGAGCGGAATGAATTATTTTACAAATTGCGTTTTCTTAAAATTACTATACACATTTTTTTTGAACAAAACTCTTTTTGCGTTAGGGATTGTTGGAGGGCTAAAGCCCGAAAAGCCCGAAAATGACATAAAAGATACTTGTGGGTCGTCCTTGACGAACGCCCGGATAAAAATCATCTGCACGGCTGGCTTAGGCCTTGGCCTTTCAATCACGCAGGCAATCGCAATCCTCCACGGCGGAAAAATCGAGGTGCAAAACGCAACGGACGAAAGGGGAGATGCGTGCGTGTGCTTTGCGGTGGAGATTTATGGGTTTTGAAAATCCCCCTCTCCAAGCAATCCGTTCATTCGTCGACGTCAGGATTTTGAGAATTTCTGGCTGATTTCGGCAATCATTTTTAGGATTGGCTCTCTGGTGCCTTCGGGGATTTTTTCCAGGGAGGCGATGGTTCTTGAAAATTTGTAGTTATGGCTCATCTTATAGGAAAAATTTTCTTTTTCAAAACCGGTTACCAGAAATTCAACGCTAGTGTGCAGGGCTTTTGCAATCTCAACGGCTTTGTCCGCCGTTGGAATAGAGCCGTTTGTCTTTAGATAGCTGCTGATTGTGTTCTCGTTTATTCCGGTTTGCGCCGCCAGTTCCTTGGTGGTTATTCCGCAAATTTTTATAAGTTCTCTCAAATTTTCAGCAAAACTCATGCCTTCATTTTAAGAAAAAATTACCTGGAGAATTGGCAAATGGGTAGAATTTTACCAGATTGTTTTTGGATAATATTATTTTACTATGCCAGAATCCGGGTTTTTACAGATTTCAAAAGGCCGGTTACGCTTTTTTTTGTCTGTAAGCCCGGATTTGGCCAGCCATAAAGATTTTGGAAAAGTTTTCTTCTATATATTACGTCCTAATTTTTTGAACATTTCTTTATCTTCGGAAATTGTTTTGCCTGGTATTGGAATGAGTTCGTTTATTGGAATAGAGTCCGCGCTTTTACAAAGTTGAGTTAATTCGCAGGTCTCAAAAAAAGAAAGATTGTCGGAATGGCTTAGCCGTTTTCCGTTTTTGATTTGTTCCGCAAGTTGAAGTAAATTATTTTCCATAAGAAAAATATAATGAAAAGAATTTAAAATAGAAGTGTTGAAAACCAAAACAAAGCCGCAGGAAAAGTTCAAGGTTTAATTGCGTATTGACAAAAATGTCGGGGGGGGGGGTAGACTTTCAAAATAGCAGTGTGTGAACTGACGCTGAAAGTTCACAAAATCAAACATTGCAAAAAATAAAGGTATGGGAGTTTGTATGAAAAAGTTCTTATGCTTATTTTTGGCTGCCGCATTTGCGTTTGCGGCTGTTTCCTGCGCTTCTGACGGCGGTTCAGATGACGATAATTCAATTTCTTCATTGATTAACAACGGCGGTTCAACTGTTGATTTGACTGGAAAAGAAATCAAGGAAGATGTTTCTGTTAATTCCACTGTAACAATTAAAAATGCTGACTTCGGCGGAAAAACATTGACTGTAAATGCTGCCAATGTTGTGCTTGAAAATGTAAAAAACGTAAAAATTGTTGTTTCTGAAAAAGTAAAAAGCTCATCTTTTACAATTAAAAACGGCAGTGGTGAAGTTTCGGTTGTTGTAAAAGGCGGCTCTTCAATCGTAATAAAAGATTCTTCTGTTACAAGTGTTTCTGTTGAAGGAAATGACGCTTCCGTTTCTGTTGAAAAAACAAAAGTTGATTCTATGGAAGTAAAGGGTGATGGAGCGGCAATCAAAGGCGGAGAAGGTTCTTCCATTGGAACTGTAACTGTTGATGAAAAAGTTGGAACAGTTGATGTTGCCGATGGAAAAATTGAAAATGTAAAAGCCGGCGAAAATTCTGTTATCAATGTAAGCGGTGATTCAAAAATAGACAAAGCTGAAGGCGGAAAATTTGTCGCTGATGTCGATGTAAAACTTCCGGTTGGCGCAAATAAAATAGAAATTTCTTCTGTTACGTTGAAAAAGACTTCTCCAAAGACAGAATATGAAATTGGCGACAGATTTGATTTTTCAGGGCTTTCTGTTTCTGTAGAATATAATGATAAAACAACAAGAGAAATTTCTTTGAACGCGAACAATGTTGAAATTTCAGGATTTAATTCATCTGCTGTTTCTGATTGCACAGTTTCTTTTATTTACAAAGGCATTGGTGTTGAAGGAAAGCTTTCTGTAACAATAAAACCTTCTTCAAAACCATATAAAAAGCTTCTGAACGAAGGAATCGATTTGCTTTTAGAGCAGAAATATGATGAGGGTGTTGCAAAAATCAAGGAAGCATATAACAAAGAGCAGAACGATGAAACAAAATTGTACTACGCGCTTGCTGAAATTGCCACAATCAGTACTGATAGCAGCGTCAGCAACATTATGAAGAATAACTTCGGCGTACAAAATTATCCTTCAACTTTGAACGCGCTTATTAACGGCGAATGGCTTAAAGAATATAAGAGAGGGTATTATGAAGATGTTTATACTTTGAGCGAAGCTCCTGCTGATGAAACTTATTATTGCGTGAAAGTTTCAGGGGACAGATGTGATTGGAATTCAGACGGAGAAGAATGTTGGATAGAAGCTCTGTTGGATGAAGATAATGAATGGATTTCTTGTTATAGGTCGGATTTTCATTGTGTGAAAAATGTAAAACTTGATGAAACTGGAAAATATTTGGTTTCTGTCTATAGTTTGCCAGAAAATGTGCGAGCCCAGATTACAGATTCAACAAAAAAATATAGATATTCTTATCACGATGAAAAACGTGTTTTGTCAGACTATGATTCATCTAAATTCCCTGAATTTAATGTTCCAGAATGGCTTAAAAATTCTGACAGGTACAATGAATCGCTTATAAAGTCAACACAGACATCGGCTACTACATCGTTGCTTTTGTGGGGAAATCTTGTTGAATGCAATCCGACCGGCGCGAACGGGCTTATTGACAATATTCTTAAGATTTTTGACGGAAAATTTGAAAACGCAAAGAAACTTGCCGATTCAATTTCTGAAGGAAATGTTCTTGTGCCTTCAAAAGTAATTTCTGCGCTTGGCCTGGAAGAGGTTCTTGGAGATTCTTCTGTTTATGTTGGAAAAGCTGAACTGAATGTTTTGATTTCAAGCATGCAGATTTTGAAAGGCACTTTCCAGTGGCTCAGCTCTTATGACTTGTCGGCGAACATTGCTTCTGCGAAAGACTTTTTTGGTGAAAACCCGGATGAATGGGGATTTTTTAGAAAACTTGCAAATACAAACTCGTTGAAAGTAAGAAATGCCGGCGCAATGGAAACTTCTAAGAAAACATTCATTGAAGCAATTGAAATTCTTGAAAATTCTTACAATTATCTTGTAAGTTCAGCAAGCTCATATCCTCAGGCTGCGAAAGATGAAGTTGCGCGCTATGGAAATGTTATTCTTGCCGCGGCGGAAGATTTGAATAAATGTCTTAAGAACGGCGGAATTTTCTATATTCCGAATGAAAATCCATTTGAAACTCTGAACTGGAATGCGTCTTCTTCAGGCAATTCTTTTGGAATTGACATGGGAAAACTTTTTACGGCTGGATATTTCTCTGGCATCTTTGAGCGCGATGGTTCTGATTTGAAAATTGACTGCGTTGTTGATTACTATTATTACAAATCTGGTTGGACAGAAGAAAAAGAAGGCACTTTTAATCTTGAAATAACATCTGATATGAAAACTTCAGATGTTATTGAAGAAGCTGTAGAAAATAAAATGAGGGAATTGGTGGGAGATGATTACAGCTGGATGGAATACGATGCTAGAATAGGTTTGAAAATAAATTCAAAACTGTTGAGCGATTTACTTCCTGGCCTGGATTTTGAAGGAGTTTCAATGATTCCTATGGGAGAATTTGGTGGCTATTTTGATAATTACTAAAATTAGTTCTCTGCAATAAAACTTGCAGTTTTAAGCCTGCTTTGTGCTCGATTTTGAGCGCAGGCAGGCTTTTTTTTGTTTTTATGATGAAGAAATTTTTCTTTTTTTTGCTGGGGTTTGCGCTTTCAAAATTGTATTCTTTTGAATTCAGCCATAATATTTGCAATCTGTGGAGCGATTCTTCTGGCACAGCGATTTTGTACAACTGGAATTTGAACAATTATCTGCCGGTGAAGAAGCATAAATTTTTTGCCGGAGCGAATCTTTTCTATCTGGATTCGTCTGTTGAATATTTTAAAGGTTCTGCTTTTAAGGGCGATTTTTGCGCAGAATATGCGAATGATTTTTTCGGCATTTCAGCGAATTTTGGATTCGTTTCTGCCGGTTCGCTTTCGGTGGCTGCGGAGCATATTTTTACGCAGGAAGAAATTTGCGGATTCAACGGAAAAATTGCAGTTCCTTTCTATATAAAAGAATTTTCTGTAAAACCTTATTTTGGATTTTTTTCTGGAAAATCTGAAAAAGGCGATTTTTACTGGTTTTATGGAAATGTGAAAAATCCATTTTCTGGTGCGAGTGGCATTCAGTTTTCATTTATGAATCATCAGCTGGATTTTTGTTTTTGCGCCGGAAAAATTAATGTGCTGAATAATGATGATAAAATGCTTGTTGATGCGGCCGGAAATCTTTTTATCTGCACATACAGTCAGCTATGGAAAAATGTTCGCTGGAAATTCAAGCCGTATTCTGGAGCGGCTTTTTTTTACGGAGATTTTAATGGCTCGCTGACGGATAAAAATCAGGCTTATTTTCTGTATCCTTACAAATATTACAGGGTGAACGGAGCAATTGAGGCTCTTGCGCTTTTGAACGGTTTTTCATTTGAGTATAAAAAATGTGCATTTTCTTTTTTGATGGATTTTAATTCGCTTTTTTTTGCGTTTCAATCTGGAAAATATGATGCAGACTGGAAATACAAGAAAAACATTCTTTTTGGCGGCGGTTCTGGAAAAGATTCTTCAAACATTGATTTTTTTAATTTAGCAGGACTAGTTTCCGCGGATTTCAAGGCGAAATACAACATTCCGTTCGATTTTGCTGATTTGAATGTCTTTTTGTCAAAAAATTGTGTTGTTCCATTTAAAGTTTCGACGAAAAAATCTTCCGGTGCTGGAAATTCAGCTTCTTCCAGAAACGATGTTTTTTCAAAAGTGGTTTTGCCGTGGATTTTTTCCGGAATTACAATTGGTTTTAATTTGAATATTTAGCCTTGAAAAAATTACCGGGCTTGTGGTTCACCTGGCTAGAGCGTTTGAATGGCATTCAAAAGGTAGGGCGTTAGAGACGCCTCAGCTCCAATTTTTAGAAGCACAATTTTTTTGCGGCGTGCGCTGGTTTATTTTAAATTTCGGGAATAATTCTGCCGCAGCCGTAAAATGTTTTTTTCCAGTAGTTTTCGTTTAGTCCGCTTATGATTACTCCGGTTCTAGGTCCGGCGCTTGCGGCGTTTAAAAACAGGTTTTGCTTTCCAAAATCGTTTTCGCCGGGATTTTTGCCAAGGTAGATTCCTACGTGCGTGATTCTGGTATCCGCCGAGCCTTTGAAGAAAATCAAGTCGCCGGGGAGTGCGTTGCCTAATGAAACTGGTGATGTATGGTTGTAAATGTCCTGCGCGTTCCCTTTTATGTCAATGCCGAGGCTTTGTTTTGCGGTGTAGGAAACGAGGCCTGAACAGTCGAAGCCTGGCCGGGGAGTTTTGCCGCCCCAGACATATTCGATTCCTTTGTAGCCCATTCCCAGGTCAATGAATTTTTTGCGCAGATTTATTGCGGCATCCATTTTTTGTTCAGCTTCCGCGAGTGTCAGATTTTCTGGCTGATACTGCGGTTTTTGCGGAGTTTTTGGAGTGGATTTTGCTTCTGCTTTTGCTTTTGATTTTGGCGGCTCGGCTTTGTTGGATTCTGTTTTGTTTTCTTTTTGGCTGTTGTCTGGCGTGGCCGCTACTGACGGAGCATTTTTTTTGAGAGAATCAGTTTCGGTTTTTTCAGGACTTTTTTGGTTTTCTAAATTTTGTCCAGGCTTTGTCTGGTCAGTTTTTTTTGAAAGCTGGGATTTCATTTTTGCTTTGTTCTTTTCTAATTCCAGCCTTGATTTTTCGGTTGCTGAAGAAAGTTTTGTTTTTGAGGATTCAAGCTTCTGACGTTCTTTTTCAATTTTTCTTAGAATTTCAAGTTTTTTTTGTTTTACACTTTCAAAAAACTTTGAATTTTCGTCTTCGATTTCTTTTTTAGAAGGCTCCCGTTCGATTTTGTAAAAATCGCCGTCTTCAATTTTTTGATTTTCAAAAATATTGTCGCTCTGAGTTTCTGCGTGTGCTGCAAAAAATGCGGTGAATAGAGCAAAAATTAAAATAAATGCTTTTTTTTGATTTTTTTTCATACAGCCACCTAAAAGAAATCAAATTATGCCCAAATGTCGAGTTTTTTATGAAAAAAATAAAAGCGTAGGCAGATTTACAGTTTGCGAAGATTTTTGGCGATTGAATCACTAAAAGTGCGAAGCACCCGAATTCGAGCCAAATCCATCTGAGCAAATTGGAAATCTGCCGAAAGCGTTCTTTCAGAATTTTCAAAAAAACTCGATACTTGGGTTATTTATTTTGCCTCAAGAACTTCTTCAGCTTCTGCATTGATCTCTTCGTCGTTTGAAGTAATCATCATATTCTGAAGTTTAAGTGAAAGCGCTTCCTTAAGGGCTTTTCCTTCGTCTGTGTTGTCTTCAACACTGCTCATAGCATTTTGAATCTGAATGTCGTAGAGTTTTTTTGCCATGCCCCAGACTGCATAATATTCATAGTAAGTTTTTGATTCCTTTGCTTTTTTTGAAGTTTTTACTTCTTTTTGAATCCAGTATGAAGCGATTTTTTCAAGACCGTTCAGTTCAACTGCAGAAACGGCCTGCTTGTACATATTCAATTCCTGTTCCAAAGTTGTTGCTTCTTTTACATCGCCAGTCTGCTTTGAACGTCCTTTCTGAGCCGCAGAAACTGCTTTTCCAACAATTCGCTGCATTTCGTCGCCAACCTGAACTTCAACGTCAACCAAGTCGGCCCACTGTTTAGTAAATTCAAGATTGTCGCCGCGGGCAACTACAACAAACGGTTTTTTGCCTGAAATTCCTGGCATAATTGGAGAAAGATATTCAGCTGAATAATTTCCATTTCCAATTTCAACAACCCACTGAGGAATTTCAGAGCCAAAAGATGCGCCCTGATAGTCAAGAATTGTTACGTAATTTTTCTGAACTTTGGCGGCTTTGCCTTTAATTCCAGAACCAGCAACTTTTGTTGTGGCGCAGCTGCCAAGCAGAACTGTAGCTACAACAGAAAGAATAAAAATACTCTTTTTCATTTTTTTCTCCTATATTTTTTGTAAAATTTTTAATCTGCTGTTTATAAAATCAATCACCGGAAGACGAATGTTTTCCAAAAGTAATTATTTGAAAGACAGATTGTTTATATAGGAATCAAAATTCTTGCTGAATTGAGTTCCTATGTCTTTTTCAAGAGTCCGGTACGTTCTGTTTGTGGCATCGGATTCTGAAAGAGAGCCTTCCCGTCCTTTTAAGTTTATTGCAAACAGTGATTCTGCCTGCAAAACGTCTGAAAAATCCAGGTCCAGCGAATAAACGCAGTAAGTGATTTTTCCTTTCTGTGAAATTTCTGAAGAATATTTGCCTTCAAGATTGTATTTTTCTTTTTTTGACGGTGAAGTTTTAAATCCGTATTTTGAAAAAATATCTTGAAATGCAGATTTTATTTTGTTGTCCCTGTCTCCGGAAATTTTCACATAAATAGTAATATTTTCCGCGAACTTTTTCTTGGCCAGCTGCGTATTTTGAAGCGACACAATTTTTTTGCTGATTTCGTTGCCGCTTTCAAAATCAATTACAGTAAGATTTTTTACGAGCTTGTCGTTTTCCGAGGCAATTTCTGCCGCAAAGCAAATTTCGCTGTAGCCGTAAAAAGTGCCTGGATTTTTTTCGGATTCTTTTATTGCCTTTCGGGCTGCCGCATCATTTTTTTCTATATATTCCTGATAAACGGCGGACGCTTTTTCTCTATCAAGAATTGCAACTGCATACCATTTTTTTTCAGGCTTATTGTAAAAATATTCCGCGATTTCGATTCCAATCAGATTTTCGGCTTCAATCTGGCTTGTTATGTTCTGCTGTAAATTTTCAGCCGATGAAAAAGAAACTTTTCCTTCTGAAAGCGCCCGCTCCATTTTTTTTGACGCAGCAGTATTTGACTTGACTGTCTGCCCAAAAACAGAGGAAAGATTTCTTACAGCTTCAAGCTCTGCGGTTTCTCGGTTTGTTCCAGAACCTGTTCCGTTCATATATTTTTCTGCCGGATAAACGCCGGATGGCAAAGTTATCCATTCAGGCATTTTGTTTTTTGCGGCGAACAAAAAACAGGCGGAGAAAACAAAGAAAAAAGCAAAAATATTTTTTTTCATAAAAACCCTGAAATTGCCTAAACTATTTTTTCAAAGCGAATCTTAAAATTTTACTGCTGATTTTTTTATATATTTTTTAATGTCGTTGTTCTGTTCAGACCAGACGATTCTATTTGTTTCCAAGTCAATCAGCTGCATATCAACCTGGTAAGTTCTTACCTGCTGTCTTCCGGCTGTGTCTACGATTGTTGAAACAGTACCCTGAAGCATAAAATCCGCCGCAGTTTCGTTTCCGATTGATTTTGCAGTTTCATAGGCATTTTCCGCCTGGTCGTTTTTTTCCGCGCGGAGTTCTTCCCTCTGGTTTGCGTCCGCCACAAATTCCAATGTTCCGTCGTTGATGATTACGTTCTGGAATCTTTTTGAAAGAATTGAAGTGTCGATGTGCTCAACGCTTTTGTTTCTTATAGTTCCAATAATTACAACCGGCGCTCTGCCTTCTGTGGCTCTGAAATTTGTAATCCGCCTTGATTTTATGCATGAATCAATTAAAGTTGTGCAAACCTGGTCAACATCGTTGGAGTTCCAATAGCCGCTCAAATCTTTTACGCTGTCTTCCGCCGCATATCTTTTTACAGATGTTGTTGCGCAGGAAAATAAAAACAGTGAAGAAACAGCCAGAAAATTTACCAATACTACTTTTAATTTCATAATTCACCTCTAAAAATCTATTTTATACAAGATGAAACAACCAAAGAAGGCTTTCCATCTTTTACTTCCGTTTCAAATGGTTTTTCAACAACGCTGCCGTCGGAAAAACGATAAACCACTTTGCCGCTGTACAGACCGGCTGGAACTGTAAAACCTGCGGCATTTACGGTTTCCGGGAAGAATTCTCCCTGGCGGATGTCAGCGGTTTCTGTTAGATCGATTGCGGCAAGCCCTGTGGCAGTTGATGCGCACAATGTGTCGAACGCAACAGAAGCCAATGTGTATGCAAGCCTGCTTCCTGACAACGCTTTAAGTCCTCCGTAGCTTGCGTTTATGCTTGCAATTCCTGCCACAATTCCGCTGGTTTTCTTTGTAATGCTTCGGTTCATGCTCGTGGCATATTCTTTTCTAGCTCTTAGTTTAACAGATTTTTCAAGATTTGCATTGTAATTTTCTATTACAATTGTTTTTTTTGTTCCGATATTGTTCAAAACAACGTCAACGCTGCTTACAGTGGATTTTGCTGTGTAGGAAGGATATACAAACTTGAACTGAACAGGCAATGCTTTGTATGAAGGATTTCCTGTTGGAATATAAAAGAACGTTGATTTTGAAGGAAAATACACTTCTCTGGCGGATTGCTTTCCAATCAGTCCGGCAAGGGCAAGAACATTCAGTCTGCCTTTCCCGGAAGGAATTTCTGAATCGGCGGAATCAAAATTTTTCACAAGAGATTTTAAAACTATGGAATCTGAATCAATCTGGCTTTTATCGCCGTCAGCCTGGCGCAAAATCAAGCTCAAATACCTGGCAAGAGACGATTCCTTGTAAAAATCTTTTTCCGTAGGTTTTTGAGGCAAATCCGCGGTAAAAACAGAAGAATCAATGCTGTAAGATTTCAAGGATTTTATGTCGTTTCCAAGATTTTCCCTGGCGGAAGGATCAAGTCCTTCATTCACAATTACTTCGCCGTAAAGTCGCCTGTATTCAGGAAGTTTTTCAACCGAAAGTTTTGTTAGCTGGTTCACTGCGTTTTCCAAATCGCCCCGCAGATAATAGCAGATGGAATTCATCGTGTTCACCAGAAGATACTCGTAGACATTTCCGCGGTATTCCTTTAGATTTTCGTTCGCAATAGCTCCACCAATTGATTTTGTAACGCTTTTTGTAAGCGCATCAAACATTTGCGCATCAGTTTTTTCAAAAACAGCGGAAGCCTGGGCATATTCGCCGTTCAGAAAATAAAGCATCGCCAGATCAAGGTTATCTCTTATATTCGCTTTTTTTCGGGTTTTGTACAAAAACATTCCAAGGCAAGTTTCGTAATCCCGGTTTTCATAAGCCGTGGCGAATTTTTCCTCTTTGTATTTAATTGGTTTAATCTTTTTTTTGTTGAGTTTTTTTTCAGCAGGAGCGGAAGTTTCAACCACGCTTTCGTTTATTTTTGAGGTAGCACAAGACGAAAAAAAACAAGCTGACACGAATATAAAAATCCGGATAATTTTTTTCATTTTAAACTCGAAATAGTTGATAATATAGCACGCTGGGCACTACAAAAAACGATATATTTAAATTCTAAAAAAAAACTAAAATTTTTTTAGAAAAAAGTCTAGTGGAAACTTCCTTTATGAATAAAAATCGTGTATCCGGGCGAAAAAATATATATGGTTTGAATATCGAGTTTGTTTGCAAATTCTGAAAAAACTTCTGTTGAAAGAAAATTTCTGGACGACGGAAGAATTTCTGAAATTTCAGGGATTGATTCTTCAAAAAATGTAAAGTGGCGTTATTCCTGCGGCGACCGCTCAAGAAGCACGGCAGGCTCAGGGGCTTGACCTTTCAATCGCGCAGGCAATCGCAATCCTTCACGGCGGAAAAATCGAAGTGCAAAACGCGACGGACGAAAGGGGAGATGCGTGCGTGTGCTTTGCGGTGGAGATTTATGGGTTTTGAAAATCCCCCTCTCCAAGCAATCCGTTCATTCGTCGACGTCAGGATTTTGAGAATTTCTGGCTGATTTCGGCAATCATTTTTAGGATTGGCTCTCTGGTGCCTTCGGGGATTTTTTCCAGGGAGGCGATGGTTCTTGAAAATTTGTAGTTATGGCTCATCTTATAGGAAAAATTTTCTTTTTCAAAACCGGTTACCAGAAATTCAACGCTAGTGTGCAGGGCTTTTGCAATCTCAACGGCTTTGTCCGCCGTTGGAATAGAGCCGTTTGTCTTTAGATAGCTGCTGATTGTGTTCTCGTTTATTCCGGTTTGCGCCGCCAGTTCCTTGGTGGTTATTCCGCAAATTTTTATAAGTTCTCTCAAATTTTCAGCAAAACTCATGCCTTCATTTTAAGAAAAAATTACCTGGAGAATTGGCAAATGGGTAGAATTTTACCAGATTGTTTTTGGATAATATTATTTTACTATGCCAGAATCCGGGTTTTTACAGATTTCAAAAGGCCGGTTACGCTTTTTTTTGTCTGTAAGCCCGGATTTGGCCAGCCATAAAGATTTTGGAAAAGTTTTCTTCTATATATTACGTCCTAATTTTTTGAACATTTCTTTATCTTCGGAAATTGTT
>OBSA01000003.1_pt1 | contig 145468 bp, 114 predicted proteins | sample 1501291 | NCBI WGS metagenome assembly OBSA01 (sample SAMEA3360679, study PRJEB22359) | human gut metagenome | biome: ENVO:urban biome; feature: ENVO:human-associated habitat; material: ENVO:feces | place: Bangladesh | collected 2011 | reverse complement strand
AAATATGCCGAAAGCGTTCTTTCGTAATTTGTAAAAAAAACTCGAAATTAAGCCTATATATTTTTCAAATTTGCAGTAAATTTTGAACCCTAATCCATAGAAGCTGCCAGCGGCGAAATTCTAATAAAAACTGAATAGTTCTTCTATTAAATTTAAATTTTCGCCCGGTCTAAAATTTCCGCCTGCCCACGAATTTTTAGGCCGGGCGTTTGTTTTTTTTCTTCTTCATCCTGTTTTTTTTTCAGCAATTCGGTATAATATTTTTCTAACTTGAACAAAAAGTTTTTTAGGAGAATTTTAAAATGAAACAGGCTTCTAACAGCGAGATTGTGCTTCAGATTATTGTTTCCGTCGGAATAATTGTAATTGCGGCAAAATATCTTGGGACTCTGGCAAAAAAAGTCGGATTTCCGCAGGTTGCCGGGATGATTATCGCCGGACTTCTTTTAAGGCTCTTGCCATGGTTTAACAACTTCGGGTCAAACCCTTCCGGCACTTTATACGGAGAAACAGACAGATTCATTTCATTTGTTTCAGAAATCGGCGTTATCTTGATAATGTTCAGCGCAGGCCTTGGAACAAATTTAAAGTCGCTTGCAAAGTCAGGCATAAAATCCACGATAATCGCGCTGTGCGGCGTGCTGGTGCCGCTTGCGATGGGAACAATAATGGCGCTCTGCTTCTGGGGTTTTGACGGCTTTGGAACTACGGAATTCTACAAGGCGATGTTCATAGGCACAATACTCACCGCGACTTCGGTAAGCATTTCGGTCGCGACATTGAAGGAGCTCGGACATCTTAAAACTGACATGGGGCAGACGATTGTAAGCGCCGCAATAATTGACGATGTGTTCGGAATAATCGCCCTTACAATTGTACTGGGAATAAGCACAGGCACAGGCGGAATTCTTATAACCCTTGGAAAAACAGTCCTTTTCTTTATAGCCGCAGTTATTTTCGGCTTTATTGTTTTTAAAGTTTTCAAATGGTACGACAGAAAACATCCCCATTCACGGAGAATTCCAATCTACGGCTTGGGAATCGCGCTTATCTTCGCATATTCTGCGGAAAAATTCTTTGGAATCGCAGACATTACAGGCGCATACATAGCCGGAGTTATATTCTGCTCCTTAATGGACGCTCCGTACATGGAACAGAAAATAGACATAAATTCCTATATGATTTTCAGTCCTATCTTTTTTGCAGGAATCGGGCTGAAAACAGACCTTTCGGGAATGAACCTTTCGCTTTTGTGGTTCAGCATCGCGTTTGTTATTGTAGGATGCCTTTCAAAACTGATTGGATGCGGCTGCACTTCAAGACTTCTGGGTTTTTCGTGGAAAGATTCAGTCAAAATAGGTCTTGGAATGATGGTCCGCGGCGAAGTAGCCCTTATTGTCGCGCAGAAAGGACTTTCTGTAGGAATTATTGATTCAAAATATTTTGCGCCGGTGATTCTTCTTATAATAGTCTCTTCAATGATTGTTCCGATTTTACTGAAAAAAGCGTTCCACGGCGAAACTCCAGTTTTACAAACCGAAACAAACTGACCGGGTTTTTAAGGGCAGCGCCCTTAGGAGAAGGGGTAGTCCGCAACGAAGTGCGGACTAGGGGAAGACTTTCCCTGCAAAATAGAAAATTCGTGTTACCAAAAGACTTCAGGCTTTTGGTAAGTAGTGAGGAACGTCAGTTCCGAACGCAGGGAATGCTTTCCCCTCCCCATAAAATAGAAAACTCATGTTACCAAAAGACTTCAGGCTTTTGGTAAATAGTAAGGAACGCCAGTTCCGAACGTTTTTATTGTAGAAAAACGGAAAATTTATTATAGTTTTATAATCCGATTTGTAAGGATTGAACTTTTTATACATACGAGGCTTTAAAATGGCTACATGGGCAAATGCTGACACACTTTCTTCCTGGAAAAAGTTGTTTTCCCTAAAGGGAATGGTTTCTGTTGCAGACGAACTTTCTTCTGCAGATGCTGTAAAACGCATTCAGGAATATTCAATACCAATGGCAGAAGGCTTGACTTACAATTATGCCGCCAAGCAGGTTAATGAGCAGATTCTAAAAACTTTGCAGGATTTGTCGGACGAAGCCCAGCTTCTTGAAAAATTCGAAGCGCTTTACAACGGCGAAATTGTCAACACTGGTGAAAAAAGAATGGTTCTTCACCAGCTTACACGCGGACAGCTTGGAAAAGATGTAATTGCAGACGGTCAGAACAAGCGGGACTTTTACAAAAACGAACAGAAAAAAATCGCGGATTTTGCGGACAAAGTTCATTCCGGAAAAATCTTAAATGAAAAAGGCGAAAAATATACTCAGGTATGCCAGATTGGAATCGGCGGCTCTGACTTAGGACCGCGCGCAATGTACCTTGCGCTTGAAAACTGGGCGAAGGCGAACGGCACATTTAAAATGGAAGCTCATTTTATTTCAAACGTAGACCCTGATGACGGCGCCGCTGTTGTGGCGTCTCTTGACCTGGCACATACAATTTTCATCCTTGTCTCAAAATCGGGAACAACGCTTGAAACCCTTACAAACGAAAGTTTTGTAAAGGACTTCCTTAAAAAAGAAGGTCTTGATGTTTCAAAGCACATGATTGCCGTTACTTCCGAAACTTCGCCGCTGGCGCACAACCCGGATTATATGCAGGCTTTCTATATGGATGACTACATCGGCGGACGTTACTCTTCTACTTCTGGAGTCGGCGGAGCAGTTCTTTCGCTTGCGTTCGGTCCGGAAGTTTTTGCGGAATTCCTTAACGGAGCCGCCGCAGAGGACAAAACCGCGACAGAAAAAGACATCCGCAAGAACCCTGCCCTGATGGATGCGCTTATTGGAATTTACGAGAGAAACGTACAGGAATATCCGGCGACTGCGATTCTTCCTTATTCACAGGCACTTTCAAGATTCCCTGCCCACCTTCAGCAGCTTGATATGGAATCAAACGGAAAGTCTGTAAACCGCGACGGCGGAAAAATTGATTATGTTACAGGTCCGGTTATATTCGGCGAGCCTGGCACAAACGGCCAGCATTCTTTCTACCAGCTTTTACACCAGGGAACAGACATTACTCCGCTTCAGTTCATAGCTTTCAGCGAAAATCAGACTGGAAAAGATGTTGTAATTGAAGGTTCCACAAGCCAGACAAAGCTCTGCGCAAATGTTGTGGCGCAGATTGTCGCTTTTGCATGCGGAAAAAAAGACCCAGACCCGAACAAGTCTTTTGCAGGAAACCGTCCTTCAAGCCTGATTTACGGAAAACAGCTTACACCGAAGACTCTTGGCGCGCTTCTTGCCCATTTTGAAAACAAAGTCATGTTCCAGGGTTTTGTATGGAACATCAACAGTTTTGACCAGGAAGGCGTTCAGCTTGGCAAAAAGCTTGCAAAAGCCGTTCTTTCAAACAACATGGAAGCCGCTCTGGAAAAATACGCAGGTCTTCTCATAAAATAATTTTAAGGCGGATTTTGACTTCAGCAGGGCAGACTTATAAGAATATCGCCATGCTGGATTAAAACTGTTTTAGAACTGCCCGGATTTTTATAAAAAATCAGGGCAGTTTTTTTTTGCAAATTATGAAAGAATGCCCTCAGCATATTTCCAATTTGCTCAAACGGATTTGGCTCGAATTCGGGTGCTCCGCACTTTAATTAATTCAATCGCCAAAAATCTTCACAAATTGTAAATCTGCCAGCGCTTTTATTCTTTTTACAAAAAACTCGACATTCTGGATATTTATTAAATTTACATCTTTTTAACAGTATTTTTTCAATTTTTTTAGAATAATTTTAGTTTTTTTTAGTAGACTTCTAGCAATCGTATACAAATTTTTTGGAGGCACTTATGCTTAGAAAAAAGATTGCTGCTTTAGTTGCAGCTGGAATGCTTGCAGCATCTACATCTGCATTCGCAGGAAACGTAGGACCAGGTCTCGGATATCTTCTTGTAAATGATAAAGAGGGGATGGGTTGGGATTTGCTCGGAGCTTTTCTTAATGGAATCTGGTACAACCAGTTCTTTGCTATTTCTTCTGGAACATGGGGATATGACAAGGCTGCTGTTGCAATGACAGAAACAAACCAGTTCATCTCAGACAACATGGACGCTCTTGCAAACGACATTGCAAAGGGAGAAGGCGAATACATCGACACTCTTTCTTCAATGCTCAACGTTTCTGACTCAGTTGCATTCAAGGCAAATCTTCAGAACAACTTTGATGAAATCTTCTCTTCTTCAGAAGTTTCAGCACAGGATGTTGCAAGTAAAATTTATTCTCTCGTAGGATAATGTGATTTTCGCTTTAAAAAAAACAGGATGTAATTTTAGTTTTTTCACAAAAACAAGGATTGCATCCTGTTTCTTATTTCTAACTTTATTCTTCATCTCGCTGCCGCCAATATTTTCCGCCGAGCCGGATTATACAGATTATTCAGAAAAAGCCGAGCGTTTAATAAAAAAGGCGGAAGCGCTTAATCTGCACAAAGATTCTTACTGGAGAACGCTCCTTCACTACAAGCCGGCAGTTTTCAGCCGCTACAAGAGCCTTGTTGACGACCCGAAATTCTTCTGCGCAAAAAAAGGTAAAACAAACCCGAAGGCAGAGCTGGAAGCAACAATAAGGGCATTTTTTGAACCGGCGCCGAATCCTGGCGCAAAAGAAAAGCATGCAATAGAACGTTTTCCCGGCCGATACAAGTGGCTCTGCGAAAAACTGGAGCTTTCAGAAGCTGATTTCCCTTACAACGGAGACCTTGCTTTTCAGAACATTTTAAGACAAGTAAATCCCGGAAATGTATTTCTTGTATTTCCTTCTATTTATTTAAAACGCCCGGCATCCGTTTTCGGGCATACATTCCTTCTTATTGAGACAAAAGACAAGCCGCGGCTTACCGCAAACTCTATAAATTACGGTGCCGTTACAAAAGTTACCGGCGGTCCGCTTTACGCAATCCTTGGACTTACAGGCGGATTCAAAGGTTATTATGGATTTGAAACTTATTACGAAAAAATAAAGCAGTATTCCGACATGGACATGCGCGATATGTGGGAATTCAAGCTAAACTTTACCGATGAAGAAAAAGAAAATATGCTGCGCCACGCATTTGATTTGGCCGGAATATATTCAAAGTATTTTTTTGTAAGCGAAAACTGCTCTTACAATCTTCTTTTTCTGATTGAAGCGGCCCGGCCTTCCACCAGGGCTACGGACAAACTTTTTGGAGTTGTGGAGCCGCTCGCGACCGTAAAACTCGCAGACTCGCTCGGACTTACTGACGAAACAAAATACCGTCCTTCCGCATATTCAAAAGTTGAAAACGGAAAGGACAACCTGAGCCTGAAGCAGCAGAAATACATAAAAGATGTATGCTACGGAAAAAAGACTGTGCAGGACTTCCCTTTTTCTGACCTTCCTGCAGAAAAGCAGGCGGAAATCTGGAACACGGCTTCCGACTACCTTAGCTCTCTTCTGAACAACCGCAAAATCACTTCAGATGAATACCGCTCAAGGTTTGTTTCTGTCCTGTCCGCAAGGCGAAAACTTGGTAAAATTGAAGACACAAACATAAAAACTCCGGAAGATCCAAAAAAGGCCCACGGTTCAAAAAAAATAGCATTAACCGGCGGAAACGACATCAACGGCGGCTACTGCGGAATGGAATTCAGGCTCTGCTCGCACGAACAGCTTGAAAGACCTGCCGGCTATTCTGAAAATTCCGAGCTTACGTTTGCAAATGTTGAAGTACGATTTAATCCGGGAAAAAACCTGTTTTATCTGAACAAAGCCACTCTGCTTTCAATTCTTTCGCTTCCGGCTTCCGACACATTCTTTTTGAACGGTGCAAGCCAGATATTGACAGGACTTGCGCAGAACCCGAACAGCAGTGAAAACTCAGACTTGGCGTGGCGGCTTAAATTTTTATATGGAGCAAGCGTAAAACCTGCCTCATGGCTACAGATTTACCTTATGGGCGGCGCTGACAGCTACTTTTCACCTGCATACAGCTACGGAACAGATTTGCTGCTTGGCGGCGATGCCGGCATAATTGCGGGAGCAGGTCCATGGAGAAACAAAATTTCGGCAACCATAATGCAGTCGCCATTTGACATTGAACACTTCAGGACACAGTTTGCCGCCGACACCTGCATTTTTCTTTCACAGAACATGGCGCTAAAGGGAAGCTACTCTTTCAACATGGACTACGGAAAATTCCGCCACGAATGTTCGTTTTCTGTGAACGCCTATTTTTAGTAAAAGAAATACGGCTAGGAGGCAAAAAGCCGCGGTATGGAAAAAATGTAAATTCAGCTGTATATTTTTACAGTTGAATTAAACCTATAGATTTTCAAACAGGAATAAAAAAGATGAAAAATATCCGCAAGACAAAGGAAATCCTTGGCAACACGAATTCAAAAGACGAAAATGAATCTTATGGAAAAAACATATATCTTGAAAACCGTAAAATTTCCATTCAAGAAGAGATTCCTGAAAAAGTTTCTGTCGGAATTTACAGCGCGAAAGAATCCGACAATTCAAAATTAAGGCTTGTGCTTCAGTCCTACGGATTTTTTGTCCGCATCATAAAAAATTCAGAAGAAGTTCTTTCTGCAATCAAAGAAAATCTTATCCAGCTGCTGATAATTTTCCCGGAAAACCAGAGCGATGAAGTTTTTTCGCTATGCGCCGAAGCCCGGATTCAGACTCCTGCAGAAAATTTTTCAATCCTTCTGGTCGCAGATAAATTCCACTCTTATTTTATTGAAAAACTCTCTGAATGCAAAATCGACGATTATCTAATACAGCCTTTCGATGTTTCCGAGCTGCTATTCAGGATTCAAAAACTGGAACTCCGCAGAAACCTAATCCGGGAAAAACAGGAGCTTTTAAAATCCGAACAGGAAAAAAACACTTTTTTATATTTTGTAACGCACAATGTGAATACGCCATTAACGCTCCTGCTGAATGAAATTCAGAACACGCTGGAGCTGAATAAAAAACTAAAAAAAGAGGATAAAATTAGTTCCGAAATTGAGGAGTCTGTTCAAAATATCCAGAAAAATGCCCGCGCAATAAATATCATAATACAAAATGTGCTGGATTCGTACAAAATTTCAGACAGACGCTTTATAATAAACCCGAAAATCCTGAACCTTAAAGAATGTCTTATAAAAGAAAACGAATTTCTTTCAAAAAAAGCTGGAAACAAAAAACAAAACTTCACCTTTACCTGCAATGTGAACGAGCCTTGCGTTTTCTGCGATGAATACAGTTTAAAGGGAATCTATGAAAATCTTGTTGACAACGCGATAAAATATACGGAGTTCAACGGAAACATTGAAATCAGCATAAGCGAACAGGAAAATTTTATAGTTTTGAGCGTTTCCGATGACGGTCAGGGAATTCCCAAGGAAAAACAGCCCGTTCTTTTTGAGCGTTTTGCAAAAATCGGGTCAAATCCTACCGGTTCAGAAAAATCATGCGGGCTCGGACTTTTTGTTGTTAAGGAAATTTGCAGGCTGAACGACCTTTTACTTGAATATTCTGAAAACAAGAACGCAAAAAAAGGAAGTATTTTCAGCGTAAAATTTAAAAAAATTGGATAAATTCCAATAATCGGTTATAATATCTTTTAATGCAAGAGAATGAACTTATACTGGTTGTTGAAGACTCAGAAGAATTGAACAATTTTATGGCAAAAAAACTGCGAAGCCATGGCTACGAAGTCATCCAGTGCTTTTCCGCCTCCGATGCCTACAGACAGCTTTCAAAAAATCCCGTTAGCCTTGTAATTTTGGATTTAAATCTTGGAAATGGCGGCAGCGGAATGGAAATCTTGCATTCAATAAGAATTCAGACAAAAATGCTTCCTGTCATAATCGTTTCTTCCATTCAAACTGAAAAAATAAAGCTTCAGGGATTCCGGGAAGGCTGCGACGACTACATAACCAAGCCATTTTACATTGATGAACTTATTTTGCGCGTAAAAAGAATGCTGGAAAAATTTTCATTTTCCGGATTTGAAACTAAACCACTGGAAAAAGTGTACTCCTGCGGAATTTTTAAGGTCGACACAAAAAATCAGACCGTCTGCAAGGCGGACAAAATAATTCCGATGAGAAAAAAACAGTTCGACCTGATTCTGTACTTTGTTCAAAACCCTAACAAAATCCTTTCGTTTGAGGCGATTTTTCAGAACGTATGGAACGAACCTGTTCCTGACTCAAAAACCCTGGAAAGCAACATTTACGTAAACATCCAGTCTCTGCGGAATCTTATAGAAGAAGACAAAAAAAGCCCTAAGCACATTGTCTCCGTTAGCAAATGCGGCTACATTTTCGTTCCTACCCCCCCCCTCAAATTTAAAACAGATACGAAGTCCGCTCCCTTATAAATTCACGTTTTTTTAAGTCGGCAAGAGAAAGAACTTTGTTTATATCCTGATGAGGAGAAATATTTGACCACCCGACAGACACAAGCGGCATTTCATCAATTTCAGAACATTCCTTAACAAATTCCATAAAAAATTTCCGGTTCAAGTCATCAAAATCAAGCTCGACATCCTTAGAAACAACACAAAATTCCTCATTTCCAATCTTAAAAAGCGAGCCGTATTTTCTATAGAACCTGCTGAAAATCCTTGAAATCAAAATCATCAGGGAATCAACCTTTTGCCGGCTGTAATTCAACTTAAGCTTTTCAAAATTGTCTATTTCAACAACAATTAAAACCGCATCCTTTTTCTGCGCCTCCAGAACTTTCTGGAAACTGTTAAAATTCCGCAGATATGTCTGGGAGTCAAACTGCTGATAAAGTGTTCCGTGATATATAAAATAAAAAATTATGGAAATGATTACAGCAAGCCATGTTATCTGGATATCCGGACGAATAATCTGAACCGCGGTTCCAATAAACACAAAAATCGAGTTCAAAAGAAGAATTCCGCAGTTATTCTGCCAGAACCGCAGGGAAAGAATAATGTTCTGCACAAGAAAATAAATCAGACCAATAGCGTAAAGAATCGTGTATACAAAAAATCCTTTTCCGCGGGAGTACCTGTTCAACTCATCGACATAAAAGACACCAAATTTGCTTCCAGAAAAAATCATGGCCAGCATCCAAAGCGAGTACAAAATCCAAATACCGCCGAAAAAAAATAAAAATTTGCGGTTCAGAGAAAAGTTAGGAAGCAGGACATTCCCCAGCGTAAGGTAAACCAGCGGAGTAAGGCTGAAACCAAAAAAATTAGAGGCAATGTGCAAAAAGCGCCACTGAACGGAAGCTCCATCAAAAATCAGAGTAAGAACTTCCATTATGCAGATAACAAAAACAACCGAGCAGGTCAACATAAAGTTGCATTTTTGAAATCTGCTTATAACGGAATTGCTTTCTATTAAAATAAACAGCATTACAAGAGAAAAAAGATTTATAAATGTGATTGATATAAACCAAGACGACATAGCTAAAAACGATAAAACAGATATGAGTGCCGGGAACCAGACTCGAACTGGCACGACTTTTAACAGTCGAGGGATTTTAAGTCCCTTGTGTCTACCATTCCACCATCCCGGCAAAAGCGAATAGATATATATTATAGAAAAAAACGCTATTTTGCAATACATAATTTTTTGATACAATGATTTTATGTATTCAGACACGCATTTTCATTTTGAACACACAACAGACAGAGACAACGGGGAAAATCCGGTAAACGGAACTGAGATTCTTGAAGAAATGGCAAAAAGAAACTGTTTCTTCGGGCTGGATATTGGAACAGAAAGCGACGACCTTTTAAGAAGACAGGCCTGCCTGGACAACGCCATAGCCCAAATAAAAGACACCAGGCTGGCGGAAAAAGCCAGAAAATTCGTTTATTTTTCAGCGGCAATATGGCCTTCGCCGGAAGAAATAACAAACCGGCATGAAAGCATGAAAATCCTTAAACAGCAGATTGAAACCGCGGAAAATTCGGGCGACAACGACACCTTGAACAGAAAAATAATTGCAATCGGCGAATGCGGGCTTGACCACCACTGGAATCCGTCGGGTATTGACGGCCGCTGTGAATCTGACTTCAACCAGAAAATGTATGACGCCGAACGTGAGCTTTTTGAAATGCAGCTGGAATTTGCAAAGGAACAAAATCTTCCTGTAATAATCCATTCCCGCGACGCTTTTGAAGAAACCTTAGACTGCATAAAAAACATCGGATACTGCAACGGAATAATCCACTGCTATTCCTACGGAACAGAAGAAGCGAAGGCATTTCTTGAAAACGGCTGGCACATCAGCTTCAGCGGCTCAGTTACATACACAAAAAAAAGAAAAATGCCGGAAATGGAAGAGCTTTTAAAATTAATCCCGGACGACAGAATTCTATGCGAAACGGATTCTCCTTACCTTGCGCCAGTTCCATTCCGCGGAAAGACAAACACGCCGCTGTTTATTGAACATACCTACAGATTCATTGCCGAGGCAAGAAAAACTTCGCCTGAAAAACTAAGCGAAACAGTGGATTCCAACATCAAAAAACTATTCAACCTGACTGAATAGCCCGCTCATCTCGTTGCGCCATTCAGGCTTAGAATCCCTGCCTTCCCATTCAATAATCTTTTTTATATGGAAATGACGCTGATCCCGGATATTTTCATAAGAAAGAACGGCAAAACGTCCCTGCCCGATGTAAGCAATCTTTTCGTTTTGAGCAAGAGACTCAGAGCCAGAAACCTGCTCCAGCGCACATTCAAAATGAACCGGCTCTCCGGAAGTTTTATCCGTCATTGCGCTTGCAATATCCGTCAGCGGTTTTCCGCATTTAGGACAGATAAGTTCCCTGGATTTGAACTCCCTTATAGCCCGTTCACGCTGGGCAATCAATTCCGGATTTTCATGGCTTACAAACTGAAAATGTTTTTGATTTGAATTTACTCCATTTGATGACGAATTCTGCTGAAAACTGCGGTTATTAAAAGAATTCTCATTTGTATTTTTTTTCTGTTCATTCCAGTTGCGGTTACGGCGCCTGTTCCGGCCGTGCCTATTTTTTTCCATAAAATCAACTCCCGTTTCGAGCCATTCAAAAACAATTTTACTCCCGAAACAAAAATTCATTAGGGTCTTCAACCAGTTTACGGCTGATTACCTGCGCAATTCGCTGGATGGCATTGTTTACATAATCTTCATCATGTATTTTTACACGCAACTCCATAAGCCGCGACGAAAACACATCATCAGTTCGGTCTAAGACCAAAGTTTCTGTTGTATTTCTCAATTCAGAAATCATAAAAGCTCCGCAAAAGCATTTTCAATATGATAAACCTGCGGTAAACCGGGCATATCAATTACAATCACATCAAATCTGATATAGCTGTTACTATATTGTCGATTGATTGCAAGAAAACGTTTAGCGGTTTCGACAATTCTTTTTTGTTTTCTGGCATCCAAAACGTGCGATAACAATTCAAAATTGCCTTTGGGCAGCGTTTTTACTTCCACAAAGACAATACATTCTCCGTTTTTTACTATTATATCAATTTCACCCTGATTTGTCCTGAAATTTCGCCTTATAAGCTCATACCCTTTATTTAAAAGATATTCCGCCGCACGGTCTTCGCCGCAATTTCCGGTCTGTTTTCTGCCGTCAGGAAAAATCAAAGGCTTTCAAGCTCCTCTATCTCATCAGAATAAAATCCGCCGGATTCTGTATGAATATGCTCACTTTCAGAAGGTTTAAAATCATTAGGATCAACAGGATGCCCTGCGGTCAACAAATATGGAATTTTCCAATGAACCAGCGCCGAAACATGATAAGGCTTCGCCTGTTTTCCTGCGGCAAGGAACATATTCTTTCCATCATCAAAAAAAACCGGTTCAGAAAAACAACTTCCAATGTGAATAGAACTACAGTCCAACTTCTTCATTTCCATACACTTCAATTTTACAACTTTTTTTCACATTCCACAACTGCGGCAAAAATTTTTGCAACGATTTCCCATGTGCATTCAGGGATTGCGGCTCCTATTTCCTGCGCTGAAAGAATGTTTGCCGCCGCAATGTTTTTTACAACAGGAATTTTCTGTTCTTTGGCGATTTCCACCAGTTTTTTCGCAAGTTCGCCCCTTGCCTTTACAGCGATAAACGGAAGCTCCGCCTCCTCCGGATATTTCAGGGCGACCGCCTTTAATTCATTTTTTTTCATACGTTTAAACTCACTGTGCTGAATTCTATTTCATCCGCAGAAAATTCTGAAAAATCCTCAAGCGGTTCAATCGTGCCTATTTTAATTTTTCCAAAAAAAGATTTTAAAATTTCGTTCAGCATCTTATTTCTTAAGGAATCCGAGCAGCCGGCGTTAAGATAAGAAATATCTCCTTCCCGTATGCCGACTTCAAAGACATAATCATTTTCTTCAAGGCAAAAGGAAATTACGGCTTTTTCAAGTTTTTTTGAGCGGTTTCTTAAAAATCCGCAGAATGAACCTTTCCCCGCTTTTTCTTCCGCCGAAAATTCAAATGGAATTTTTATCCAGCTTCCAAAACCACTTTCTGAATCAGCCAGACTAGAATCAGGCAAGCCCGCCGTCTTGCATTTAGAAATGTATCCGCTGTCAGAATCAGAAGCAAAACTGAACCCAAGATGATTGAACAAAGTCAAAATTCCCGGCTGATTTTTTAAGTTTGCAGAAGAATTAAAAATGGCGCTGAAAAATTCCGAAAAAGAGTTTTCTGCCGGGCGCGAAAAATTATTTTTATACTGAAAGATTTCCTCCGCAAAATCGCGTTCTTTTTCCGAACCGCCTAAAACTGAAAGAACTTTCTTTTCATCGGCCGGGATTCCTTTTTCTTCCAGAATAAAGGCCGCATCTCCTGCGGATTTTTCCTTATTTTTAATTTTTTCCGCAATCTTTCTAAATTTCTGGAATGAGTCCAAAGAAAACCGTGAACCCAGCATTTTCATCTGCTGAAGCATTGAATATGAAAGAGAATCCGGCGGAAGACCGAGTTTTTCAAGAAATGGATTTTTGTTTTCAGCCGTAATTTTTTGAACAGAATCCTTATGCGAATCGGCATGGATTTTCTGAAGAAGGATTTTTCCGTTTTCAATTTTTATTTTTGCCGGAAAACCAGCGCCTTCGGACAGCGGAATTTCTGACTTCAAAAGAAATCTTCCGCCGGAAAACGACGCAATATATGAATTATTTCCTGCGCTTTTAATAATCCGCACATAAACAGAACCGCCCTCTCTAAGCGAATTATTTCCATTCACACCAGAGAGGGCAGTCAAATGCATTACAACATTAGTTTTCATGCAGTAAAAAAGTTATTTGCTTTCCTTTGCAGCTTCTGCGGCAGCGTGCTCAGCATTGTGCTCAGCCTTAATCGCTTCTTCCTGGGCACGGGCAGCGGCTTCAGCAGCCTTGTTCTGCTGCGCGATGAATGCAGAAACCTCACCGCCAAGCATTTCCTTAACCTTCTTGCCTTTACCAACCTTATCGCGAAGATAGTAGAGCTTAGAGCGGCGTACTTTTCCGGCGCGAACAATCTCAACCTTTACAATGCGAGGGCTGTTTACAGGGAACACGCGCTCAACACCGATTCCATAAGATTCCTTGCGAACCGTAAATGTCTTGCGGGCGCCTGAATTCTTTATGCAAAGAACAACGCCTTCATAAACCTGAATACGCTCAGTTTTTCCTTCAATAATTTTAAAGAATACTTTTACAGTATCACCAACTTTGAACTGTGTTGTAAAAGCACGTTTCTGCTTTTCTTCTACCGCTTTAATAAGATCCATTATAAATCTCCTGGATTGACAGACTCACGCAATTGCCTGCGCGCCATCTTCTGCTTTTTTTTGCAGTTTTTTATGGCTGTCTGTTCTGTTATTTCCTCAATCATCAATTCGGCTTCTAAAGAAAGCTGATTACTCCTGCGGGCTTCCCAAATCATATCCGGGCGCACACGCAAAGTTTTTTCCAGACGTTTCTTTAACCGCCACTTCCGAATAAGCTCATGATTTCCCGAAAGCAAAACTTCTGGTACTTTCAAGCCTTTGTATACTTCTGGTCTGGTATACTGCGGATATTCAAGAAGTCCGTCGCTGTGACTTTCCTCTGCAAGTGAATCGCTTGAGATTACACCGTCAATCAATCTGTAGACAGCGTCAACCATAACGGTCGCAGCAAGCTCGCCACTGCTCATAACGTAGTCGCCGATAGAAATCTCGTCATCTACGTAAAAGTCTATGATTCTCTGGTCTATGCCTTCGTACCGTCCGCATATAAAAACCAGTTCATCTTCACGACTTAATTCAACAGCCTTTTTCTGCGTAAAAGGAGTTCCTGCCGGCGTAACATAAATCACGCGTTTCCGGCCAGCCTTCACGCTATCCAAAGCCCTGCTCAATGGTTCAGTCATCATAAGCTGACCGGCACCACCGCCATAAGGAGCGTCATCACATTTCTTGTGCTTATCAAGGGCAAAATCCCTGATGTTCACAAGGTCGTAGGCAATAATTCCCTTTTCAACCGCCTTGGCCATGATTGAGTTTTCAAAAAAAGCCTGCGGAATTTCAGGAAATAAGGTCAGCACAGTAAATTTCATGGAATTACTCCAGAATCCAGAGGTGCATCAGCTGTATCGTCTTTTCCTTGACATTGACGTTACAAATATAGTTAAGATTCAAAGGAACTAAAACCTTGCGAATCTTTCCTGAACCTGTATGTTTCAAATCATCAGAAAGAACAGTGCAACTCTCGGAGAGAGAAACTTCTAGCAAGTAACCAGCTCCGCCTTCCAATACGTCTGTGATTGTTCCAACACTTTCTGTCAGTGCAGTCCCAGCTGCCGCTTCTTTGCCATTCCAAATCAAGGAACAGCCAATCAAATCTTTTATGTACCACTCATTCTTACCAAGAGGATGAGCGTACTTGCGGTCCACAACCAATTCCCATCCGTTGAACTTTCGAACTTCTTCAGGAGAATCAATTCCCGCCAATTTCATGTACAAGGTACCGCATCCTTTTTCTGCAAATTCAACTTTGCATTTTCGCGAATCAGAACCGTGCCTTAAAGTAACTTCCTTAAGCACTTCGATATGATCGTAATAACCGGAAGCACTTTCAACTTTAAATTCACCCGAAACCCCATGAGAGCCGCGGATAAAACCAACAACAAGCTGCTCGTTAGTTTCCATCAGCAAAATTAATCCAGAATATCCAGACTGTAGCGCTTTCCATCCTTTGTAGCGGAAGCACTAAGAACAGTTCGCATAGCCTTAGCAATGCGGCCGTACTTTCCAATCACCTTGCCAATATCACTTTCTGCAACTTTAAGTTGAAGAACCATACCTTTTTCGCCTTCAGTTTCGTTTACTGAAACCGCAGATGGATCATCGACCAATGATTTTGCAATATATTCGATCAGGTCTTTTTCCATTTCCGTTTCCTATTCTTAGTTTGAAGACTTTTTAGACTGTACTCTAATCAACTTCTTTACGATGTCTGATGGCTGAGCACCAACACCAATCCAGTAATTCGCACGATCAAGATCGATAGAAACCTGTCGCTCTTCTGCTTCAATAGGCATGAAAGTTCCAATTTCTTCGATGCAAACTCCATCACGTGGCTTGCGAGAGTCCTGAACTACAACACGGTAGTATGGACGCTTCTGCGTACCGAATCTCTTAAGTCTGATTTTGACCACTTTATAACCTCCACAGGACTCAAACCGGACAGATTCAAGTCCCGAAATTTCAAATTTGCATAGCATCACTCATTGTGAGTATGAATAGATATTTTATAGAATTCTTGCGTTTTGGTCAATGTAAGGAAATCACCTGCAACCAGAGGGAAAGCCTTTTCCAGCGCAATGCCTAGCCTTCAAAGCGCGAAAGGAAATTCCTTGTGCGTTCCTGCCGCGGATTCCCGATTACCTGCCCAGGCTTTCCTTCCTCCACAATTACGCCGCAATCCATAAATATAATGTAGTCGCTTATGTCGCGGGCAAAAGACATTTCATGCGTAACAACAACCATCGTCATCTTTTCTTTTGCCAAATCTTTTATTACGGCAAGGATTTCACCGGTAAGCTCCGGGTCAAGCGCAGAAGTCGGCTCATCAAAAAGAAGAACCTCCGGTTTTAACGCAAGCGCACGCGCTATTGACACTCTCTGCTGCTGTCCGCCGGAAAGGTCGCAAGGATAAGAATCCGCCTTTGCAAGAAGCCCCATCCTGTCAAGAAATTTCAGGGCGGTTTCCCTGGCTTCATCCTTTGTTTTTTTCAAAACGCACAGCTGAGCATCCATAACATTCTGCAAAACCGAAAGATGAGGAAAAAGATTGAAATTCTGAAAAACCATTCCGCTTTTCAAGATGATTGAATGCATTTCATTTTTTGGAACGTAAATTCCATCTTTTACAAGAGTATTTCCGCAGATTTCAATCGTTCCTGCATCAACTTTTTCCAGCTGGCTGATACAGCGCAGTATTGTAGACTTTCCGGAACCGCTGGGACCGATTATCGAAAGAACCTCTCCTTCATGCACAGAAAAAGAAATTCCTTTCAGAATGTTCAAAGGCCCAAAAGATTTTTTTAAATTTTCAACTTTGATTATTTCATTTTTATTTTCTGCCATGAAATTTCCTACCGGTAATAAGAAAGTCTTTTTTCAAGTTTTGCAAAAGCGAAAGAAACGCCCCAGTTCATCACAAAATAAAAAACACCTGCAATAAACAAAGGCACAAAACTGAACATCGCGCTCTGCCGCTCCTTTGCAACCATAAGAAGCTCCGCGACGCCTATTACGGAAACCAGCGCCGTATCTTTTACAAGAGTAATAACCTCGTTTCCCATTGCTGGAGTTATTCTTTTTACAACCTGAAAGAGAACTATGCGAAAAAAAGTCTGATATTTTGTATAACCCAGAACCTTTGAGGCCTCATACTGACCTTTTGGAATTGATTCAATTCCGCCGCGATAAATTTCTGCAAAATATGCGGCATAATTCACTGTAAGCGCAATCACAGCGGCAACGAACCTGTTCCATATAAACTGAATTCCAAGGTTAAAACTGTCATTCAGCCACTTTACAAGAAGCCCCGGCGCAAAATAAACCACCAGAAGCTGAAGCATAAGCGGAGTTCCGCGGATTATAAGAAGAAAAACGTTTGTTGTATTTGAAAGAATCTTATTTTTTGACATTCTTCCCAAACATACAGGAAGCGCCAGAGGAACTGCAAAAATCAATGTCAAAAAGAACACTTCAAGCGATGTTCCGGTTCCGCGAAGCATCGCAAGAAGCATTTTTACGTAGCGTGGACTCAAAATTATTTTCCGATTACAGTAATATCACTGCCGAACCATTTTGTTGAAATACGCTCTACAGTTCCGTCAGCCTTCATCGCTTCTAGAGTCTCCTGAATAGCGTCGCGGAGCTTAACGTCATTCTTGCGGAATGCTATTCCATATCCTTCCTGGGAAAGAACTTCCGGAACAAAAACCAGCGGTTTTTTGCTCTGTGAAATATCGTAAGCGGCGACAATGCTGTCCATTACAACTCCGTCAAGACCACCGATTACAAGGTCATTCAGCGCGGTAATGTTTTCCTTAAAAAGTACAATATCCTTTACAGAGTCAGCGAATTCCTTGTTGCTCTTTATCGCATCCTGAGCCGAAGAACCGCTCTGAACACCGATTGTCTTTCCTGCAAAATCAGAAAGTTTTGTAAATCCTGAATCCTTGCGGACAACAAGAACCTGGTCATTATTCAAATATGGCTTTGTAAGCGCAAGGGCAGCCTCGCGCTCCGGAGTGATTGTAAGTCCGTTCCAGATACAGTCAACCTTTCCTGTTGAAAGCTCCATTTCCTTGGCATCCCAGTCAACCGGCTGAGCCTTAAAAGAAACTCCAAGGCGGCTTGCGACTTCAGAAGCCAGGTCAATATCAAAACCAACAATCTGGTCATCATCGTTGCGGAATCCCATAGGCGGAAAAGAATCATCCAGACCAAGAACAAAAACACCCCGGCTTTTCAATTCTTCAAGAGAATTATCAGCTTTTGATGCTTTTTTACATCCTGCAAGACTTGCAGCCAAAGCGGCCGCGGCAACAATCAATGCGATTTTTTTCATTTTTTTACCCCTTTATTTGCTTTGCAAATTTTTTTAACAAATCAATCTGTTCAAGAACTTTTGTCTCCGCCGGTCCGCCGTCAGTTTTTCTGGCATTTACACAGGCCTTTGGAAGAATAATATCGTAAATATCTTTTTCAATAAGTTCCGAGCAAGACTTGAATTCTTCAATAGACAAATCTTCCAGACGGCAGCCCTTATCTATTGCAAGACGAACCAGGCGCGCGCTGACTCCATGAGCCGTCCTGAACGGAAGTCCTTTTCGAACAAGGTAGTCGGCGACATCAGTAGCATTAAGGAATCCGCCCTCGCAAGCCTGCGCCATTTTTTCAACATTCCATTCGGCAGAGGAAATCATTTTTGTAAAGACGCTAAGATTCGCATTCACAACATCACAGGCCTCAAAAAGGCTCTGCTTATCTTCCTGCATATCGCGGTCATAGGCCAGAGGAAGCCCTTTCATCATTGTAAGAAGCGCAATCAAATCTCCGTAAACCCGTCCGGTACGTCCGCGGATAAGCTCCGCAAAATCAGGATTTTTTTTCTGCGGCATTATTGAAGAGCCTGTAGACCATTTTTCGCTGAGCTCAACAAAAGAAAATTCGGTTGTAGCCCAAAGGACGATTTCTTCGCAGAAGCGCGAAAGATGCATCTGAACAAGAGCCATGTTGGAGGCAGTCTCAATGCAGTAATCCCGGTCGGAAACACTGTCCAGCGAGTTCATCGTTATTTCAGTAAACCCAAGTTCCCCTGCCTCAAACTTACGGTCAAGGGGAAGCCCGGAGCCTGCCAGAGCGCCGGAACCAATCGGGCTGACAGAAATCCTTTTAAGGCTATCTTCCAGACGGTTCCAGTCGCGGGTCAAAGACCACGCCCATGCGCAAAGATGATGCGCAAGCGTTACCGGCTGGGCGTGCTGCATGTGCGTGTATCCGGGAATTATATCCTTTGTGTGCCGCTCCGCAATTTTAGCAAGAGAATCTATCAGCGTAAGAATTCTGTTCTGAATCTCAGGAACAAACCTTGTAAGGTAAAGTCGTTCGTCAAGCGCAATCTGGTCATTGCGGCTTCTTCCTGTATGGAGCTTTTTTCCAGGCTCGCCAATCCGGTCTGTAAGCGTCGCTTCTATAAAAGAATGAATGTCTTCCGCCGAATAATCGATTTTCAGCGCTCCAGAAATCAAATCTTTTTCAATTGAATCCAGGCCTTCCACGATTTTTTCAGCATCGTCCCCGGAAATTATTCCGGTATGACCGAGCATTTTTGCGTGCGCACGGCTTCCCTTTATATCATCCAGAGCCATACGCTCATCTACATTTATTGAAGTTTCAAAAGCGACCGCCTCGGCATCAGGACCTTCCTTAAATCTTCCGTGCCAAAGCGCCGCATGGTTATCTTGAGTAATTGTTCCGTGTTCCATAGCTAGATTATAACGGATTGAACATTGATTTACTAGTAAGAGGGCAAAACGCGTTATAAAATATTTATCTAGCCTGAATGTATAGTTTTTTGTAAAAAGAATAAAAGCGCAGGCAGATTTGCAATTTGTGAAGATTTTTGGCGATTGAATTAATTAAAGTGCGGAGCACCCGAATTCGAGCCAAATCCATCTGAGCAAATTGGAAATATGCCGAGAGCGTTCTTTCATAATTTGCAAAAAAAAACTCGACATTAAGGCTATTTATCTAAAAATACTTGCGCTTCCAGCGGAAAACAAAACCTCACCCTGCTAGTTGTATCTGATTCTTGGATCGACGAATGCCAGCAGAATGTCGCTCAGAACCATTCCTGCAAGAACAAGGGCTGAAATAAACATGCTGTTTGCCAGCACAAGGTTTATATCCTGCTGAAGAACAGCCTCGTACATAAGACGCCCGATTCCTGGATATGCAAAAATAATCTCAAGAACCAAAGAGCCGCTGAAAAGGCTTGCGAGCAAATTTGCGCTTCCGGTTATGTACGGATTCAAAGTATTTCTAAAAGCATGGTTCAAATAGACGCGCTTTTCGGTTATTCCGCGGGCTCTTAAGGCAAAAATATAAGGAAGCCCCATCTGGTCCAGCATGGTTGCGCGAATCATACGCATAGTTCCGCCTATTCCGCCCAAAAAAGACGCAAGAAGAGGAAGAAAAATGTGATGCGCATAGCTGAACGTAAATTTCACAGGAGATTCTGAGAACGGAAAATCAGGATAACCTGTCACCGGAAAAAGGTTTGTAAGAGATGCAAAAAGCTGAAGAAGAATCAGAAGCAGAATTCCCGGAAACGCATGGAAAAACAGGGCAAAAAATGTCGCCGCCGTATCAATTTTTGTTCCAGCCTTGCTTGAAAAATAAACGCCGAGCAAAAACGAAATCAGCGTGATAAAAACAAGCGAAATCAGGTTCAGCAGGACAGAATTCCAGATTCTTGTACCTATAAGAAAACTTACCGGCGCGCGGGAAATAAGGCTCGTTCCTAAATCGTGATGAACCAGAACCCTGTCCAGCCATTTTAAATACTGAACATAAAACGGCTTATCAAGTCCAAATTCAGAACGCAGCCTTTCCATCTGTTCACCGGAAAAGCCAGTCTCCCCTTTTGCACCGCCCGAAGAATTTTTGCCGCCTTCAACCGAACTCATAATCTGCTGGCTCATCATCTGATCAACAATATCGCCAGGCGCAAGCTCCATAAGCCCAAAAAGCGCAAAACCCAAAAAGAAAAGCAGCGCCAGCATTGTAAAAAACCTTGCGGCGACGAACGAAAGCAGAGGGGCTTTTTTTCTGAAAAGTTTCCACGGAAAACTAAAAACCTCTTTTATTTTATAGAAAAAATATTTCAAATTCATTTTACCGACTTCTTGATTAACCTTAATTTCGAGTTTTTTTGCAAATTATGAAAGAATGCTCTCGGCAGATTTCCAATTTGCTCAGATGGATTTGGCTCGCGCTACGCTTGTATTAATTCGGGTGCTCCGCACTTTAATTAATTCAATCGCCAAAAATCTTCACAAATTGCAAATCTGCCTGCGCTTTTATTCTTTTTACAAAAAACTATACATTCAGGCTAATTATACAATTCCTTTAATTTTTCAGATATACAAAATCGCAGACTGCGCCGTTTTTATTATCGTAATATACGTTTTTAAGGTTCCATTTATTGCGGATTGCAAAAAAACTCCTGCTCCTTAAAAGATAAATCACAGGACATTCTTCCAGAATAAGACGCTGGTACTCATTCCAGATTTTTTCCGCCGCAGACCTGCTGTTTGTGTAGCATCCTTCGTTGTAAAGGTAATCAATTCTTGCCTCCCATTCCGTAGCAGGAGATTTCTGCAAAGGATTCCAAAGATGAAGGTTGCCGTATGAAGGCCAGACGTTGCTTCCCTGGGACGGAAACATATTTGCCCCAAGCCCAATTATAAGCGACTGCCATTCATAAGTTGAAGTAAGCATTTCAACCATTTTCTGAAAATCTGTCTGCCGGATGTTAACCTTTATTCCTATTTTTGAACATTCATCCGTTATTATCATTGCAATATCGTTCACAACAGTATTTGCAGAAGCAACAGTAAGGTCATATTCTATCCTGTTGCCGGCAGAATCGCGCATAACGCCGGCTGAATCGCGGTAAAAACCTATATCCGCAAGAAGCTTGACCGCCCGGTTCGGGTCGTAGCGATACTGGAGGGTAATATCAGGATTATAAAAAGGATTTGCGTCCGGGAAAAAATCGTATTTCGGCTCGGCAAGTCCGCGGTAAGTCTGGCTTATGATTCTATCGCGGTTCAAAAGGCAGCTCATCGCCTGGCGGAATTTTTTATTTGTAAACCATGAATAACAAAGGCTTTCTGAATTCTTGGGATTCTGATTAAAGCTCCAAAGCTGCGCGCCCATCGAGCCTTCCGCATTAAAAACCGTATACTGGTCCTTCTGGTTTTCCACAACATCGTAGACTTCTTCCGGACGCGGCGTAAAAGTCTCGGTTTTTCCTTCCCTGAAAAGAAGATAATTTGTATTCATATCGCCGACAATCTGGCAGATTTTGGTTTCATAATAAGGAATTGAAGTTCCGTTCTCATCCTTGTTCCAGTAATTCGGATTTCTTTTAAAGACAATGCGCTGAGCGGGCGTATACTCAGCAATATACCATTTTCCGCAGCTGGGAATTGAAAGCGGATTGCAGTCCGCCGAAAAAAGATTCTTTACAGCCTCAGGCCCGCCCTCATCTTTCGCCTTTTTATAGATAAAACTCGGGCAAAGGCTCATATTTGTAGCCAGAAGAGGCTCCGCGACTATCCGCGGAAAAACAAAATCAAACCGCCTGTCGTCAATCTTTACACATTCAATGCGTTTTTCCGTTCCGTCCGGCATTTTGCACCACTGCTGTCCATATCCTGAACTTGAAAAAACCTCATCGCCGGCAATTTCATTATACCAGAACACAAAATCATCGCTTGTGACAGGAATTTTCCGGTCATTATCAAGGTAACTCCAAAAAAGATTGTCGCGCAAAGTATAATGCACTGTAAGAGTTCCTTTTTTTGAGTCAGTTTCAATTTCAAAAAAAGCAAGACGGGGTTTCCATTCCCTAAGATATGCGTCATATTCCACAAGATAATCAAGAGTCTCGCTTATAATCGCGCTGCTTTCCCCATCGCGCTCGCCAATCAGCTGGTTAAATGTCTTTGGGTCGGAAAAAATCGCATCGTTCCAAGTTCCGCCCAGCATTCCGCTTTCCGGCGGCTCGGATTTCCACGGTCTTGAGACAGTCTTTTCTATAAGCGCAGAATCACCTGACTTTGTTATCTCTTCAATTTCTGCAAGCGTCATTTCGGCAGTTTTTCTGCATGAAAAAACTGTAAAAACTGCAAAAAACAAAACTGCGGCGGAAACATTTTTATTCATGGCTAATATTTTACAACATTACGGACAAAAAAAAAGCGTCTTTTTCCGAAATAAATCCGAAAAAAGACGCTTCAAAACAATATCCAAACCCTGCTGAAGGATTTATATTACCATTTTACTTCAACTACATCGCAGATGTTCTTTTCGCCTTCTTCCATAGCGAAGAATTTCGCCTTTTCCATGTTTGGAACAACATTGATTGTGTCTCCAAGACGGAATTCAGCATTTGCAGTTGTCTTTGCAATAACCTGCTGACCTTTGTTAGAAACAAGATACAAGTGAGTTTCTGCGCCAAGAGGCTCCTTGTTCACAATCTTCATCTGCATATTGTCTTTTCCAACAGGCTGTGCTGAATACAGCAAGTCTTCCGGACGGATACCGAAAGAAACTTCCTTTCCAACATAGTCTTTAAGGCATGCTGTCTGGGCTTCTGTTGGAGTGATTTCGAATGAACCTTCATCACAAACAATTTTTCCAGAACGCTCAAGAACCTTTACAGTCATAAAATTCATCGGAGGAGTTCCAATAAATCCAGCAACGAACTTGTTGATTGGGTTGTTGTACAAGTACAAAGGCGCACCAATCTGCTGAACGTGTCCATCCTTCATAACAACGATTTTTGTACCAAGAGTCATAGCTTCTGTCTGGTCGTGAGTTACATAAATCATTGTCTTCTGCTGTGTGTTGTGAAGAGCAGCGATTTCAGCACGCATTGTTACGCGGAGCTTGGCATCAAGGTTAGAAAGAGGTTCGTCAAACAAGAATACTTTTGGCTCACGAACGATCGCACGGCCTACGGCAACACGCTGGCGCTGACCGCCGGAAAGAGCCTTCGGTTTTCTCTGAAGATATTCTGTAAGACCAAGCTGTTTTGCGGCCTCACGAACCTTGCGGTCAATCTCTGCCTTGTCAACTTTACGGAGCTTAAGACCAAAAGCCATGTTATCGTAAACTGTCATGTGCGGATAAAGCGCATAGTTCTGGAATACCATAGCAATATCGCGGTCCTTTGGCGGAACATCGTTCATTTCAACGCCGTCAATAAGAAGCTTTCCTTCTGAAATTTCTTCAAGACCAGCAATCATACGGAGAGTTGTTGACTTACCGCATCCAGAAGGACCTACGAATACGCAGAATTCCTTGTCTTCAATTGTGATATTCGCATTGTCTACAGCGCGGACACCGCCATCGTAAACCTTTGCAATACCTTTAAGTTCTACTTTTGCCATTTTTTAGTGGCCTCCTAATTCAGCAAACTTTTCAGTTCACTATTCGGGTTATATTATGTTTCATATTTTAAGGGCAAATAATCAGGATGTCAAATTTTTTATTGAATGAATGTTGAGTTTTATTTACCCTTAACTTCGAGTTTTTTTTTGCAAATTATGACAGAACGCTCTCGGCAGATTTTCAATTTGCTCAGATGGATTTGGCTCGCGCTACGCTTGTATAAATTCGGGTGCTCCGCACTTTTATTAATTCAATCGCCAAAAATCTTCACAAATTGCAAATCTGCCTGCGCTTTTATTCTTTTTACAAAAAACTCGAAATTAAGGTTAATTGAGTAAAAAAATTGAATCAGCTACCAGAAAAAACAGCGGATTTTATGTCCATCGGGGAGCGTTGTAAATTCGGGGATCTCTTTCCGGCATTTTTCTGCCGCTTTTGGACAGCGGTATGAAAACGGACAGCAATGCTCCTGTTCAAGCGTTGTCTTTACTTCAACATTTGACCTTGAAAGCTTGCCGGACGCTCCCTCAAAAAGCAGCTTTGTATACGGATGAAGTGCGTCCTTGTACAAACTACGGGCATCGCCTTCCTCAACCATTACGCCGCGGAACATAACGCCGATTCTGTCGCAAAAATATGAGGCAACCTTTAAATCGTGCGTAATAAAAATAAAGCTCAAGCCTCTTTTCCGGCGCAAATCCTGAAGAAGGTTTATAATCTGCCCCTGAATAGACACATCCAGCGCAGAAACAACCTCGTCGCAGACAAGAAGCCGCGGATTCATAATCAGACCGCGCGCTATAGAGATTCTTTGCCGCTGACCGCCCGAAAATTCAGCAGGACGCCGGCTCAAATCTTCCGCGCACAGCCCGACTTCCTGAATTATTTCTTCAGCGCGATTCCGGGCATCTTCCTTTCCGCGCCACAAAGACGAATAGCGGAGCGCGGATACAAGAATTTCGTAAACCGTCATGCGGGGGTTCAAGGATTTTGCAGGATCCTGAAAAATATATTTCACTTTTTCGCGGTAATCTTTAAGCTCTTTTTTCCCGAGCGAAGAAACATCTTTGCCGAAAAATTCTATTTTTCCGGAAGTCTGCCTGTACATCTGCACAATCAGCCGGGCAGTCGTCGTTTTTCCGCAGCCGGACTCACCCACAATTCCGTAAGTTGAACCGGAAGGAATTTCAAATGAAACATCGTTCACGGCATACACAGTTTTTTTATTTTTTGCAAAAAATCCCGCCTCCAGACTAAACTGCTTTGTAAGCCCTGAAACTTTAAGCGCGATTTCTTTATTTTCTTCACCAGATTTTATGCTCTCAGTCAAATTTTTCCTCTTTTGAAATTGAAGCCATTTTTCCTTTTGTATAGTGCTCGCCGAATTCAGGCAGCGCAGAAATCAGAGCCTTTGTATACGGATGCCCAGGGCTTTTCATAATCCGCTCAGAAGAACCTGTTTCCACAATCTTTCCGCGGTACATAACGCAGATACGGTCGCTTATCTGCGACACAAGATTTATGTCGTGGCTGATAAAAATAATAGAAAGCCCTCTTTCGTCTTTTAAGCGTAAAAGAAGGGAAACTATCTGGGCTTGAATCGTAACATCCAGCGCAGTCGTAGGCTCATCCGCAATCAAAAGCCCGCAGTTCTGCGCAAGCGCCAGCGCAATTCCTATTCTTTGCAGCTGACCGCCCGAAAACTGATGCGGAAACGCCTTTAAACGTCCGTATGCATCCGGCAGTCCCACATCATCTAAAAGCCTGGCGGCTTTTTTATCAGATTCTTCTTTTGTAATATCCGGCTCAGAAACCTTGAATGTCTCAAAAAAGACACTCCCGATATTCTGCAGCGGGTCAAAACTTCTTCCAGGCTCCTGGAATATAAGGGCAATTTTTTGCCCCCGGAATTTCCTTAATTCTTTCTGCTCAAGAGCCGTTAAATCAATGCCATTAAAATAAATATGCCCGGACATCTGCGCATTCTGCGGAAGAAGCCCCGGAATCGCAGTGGTCGAGACAGACTTCCCGGAACCGGATTCTCCAACAATCCCCAGGATTTCACCTTTTTTTATATAAAAAGAAACATTCTTTACAGCCGGAGAAATAACTTTTTTAGCTCCGCGAATCATCTGAAAGGACACAGAAAGATTTTTTACGTAAAGCAGAAAATCCTTGCATTCGGGAAGATTTTCAGAACATTCATCCTCTGAATCTTTACAGGCACCGGCGATTTTCCGCTTTTTAAAGACAATGTTGTACGGGTCAAAAAAATCGCGCAGCGCATCACCAAGAAAATTAAATGCAAGCGTAACCAGAAGAAGCATAAGAACCGGCCACAGAAGCCATGGAAAATTCCTAAGGTTTGAAAGCGTTGAAATATCACGGTTTATCAACGAGCCCCAGCTTACCGCAGGATCGCTTATTCCAAGACCCAGATACGAAAGGGTTGTCTCGCTCATAATAAAGCCCGGAACAGAAAGCGCGGTGCTCACAATCAAAAGGCTTGAAATCTGGGGAATTATATGCCTGAAAATAACAACAAGGGGCGGAATTCCTTCAAGCTGCGCATCCACAACAAATTCCTCGCGCTTTATTGAATGGACCATTCCGCGGATTGTGCGCGCGCTCCCCGGCCATCCCACAAGGGCAAGAATCAGAGTAATCACCATATAGGAAGTTCCGGAATCCATCTTTGAATTCAGAAGCGAGCGCAAAAAAAGAATAAAATAAAGCGACGGAATAAGCATAAAAAATTCCGCGAAGCGCATTATAGCCCAATCCGCGGCGCTTCCAAAATAACCGGAAAAACCGCCAAGGACAATCGCAAGAAAAAGAGAAATCGCAGTCGCGGCAAAACCAATTGTAAGGGAAATTCTGCTTCCATATACAATCCTGCTGAAAAGGTCGCGGCCAAGATTGTCAGCGCCTAAAAGATACACAGGATATTCAGAGTCTGAACCAAAAAGATGAGTCCTGCACGGAATTATTCCAAGAAGCTTATACGGCTCGCCTTTTACAAAAAGCTTAAAACCGTGAATACAGTCCTCGTCCTTTACACGCACGTATTCCCATGTCGCTTTGTTTATTGCCCGATATTCGCGGACTTTCAAGCCTTTTTTTGTAAGCTGAAGGTTTGCAGGATGAAAAGTATTGCTTTCATAAGTTTTTACAGCCGGATACGGTGCAAAAAATTCCGCGAAAATCATCACAAAATAAACAAGAACAAGCAGAATCAAACCTGTCAATGCAAGGGGACGATTTTTTAAATACCTCAGGAAATTCTTCATCAAGTTCGCTTTTTAGTTGTTTTTCATCCAGTTTTTAATGCCGCGGACAACATCAGAATCTATAACGTGTTCAACGCGGCAGGCATTCTGCTCGGCCTGCTCTTCTTCCAGCCCGGTGATTTTCATAATGAACTTTGTAAGAAGCTGGTGTCTGTCGTAAACATCCTGCGCTTTTGCCAGCCCCTTTTCAGTAAAATTGATATGCAGGTTTTCATCAATAAAAATGTATCCGTCTTCTTTTAAAATTCCCATAGCGCGGCTTACGCTCGGTTTTGAAACGTTCAGCTTATGGGCAACATCAATGGCATGACATTCATTTTTTTCCTGCCATATCATCAGAATTGCCTCAAGGTAATCTTCGCCTGATTCGTACATAAAATTTCTCCTACAAGAACCTTCCGGCTTTTAGTCATTCGACATAATTTCTTTTGAAAGCTCCATAATCATATTATAGACCGGTTTTCCGCCCGGAACCATCGGCAGAACCATCTCGTCTTTATCAACCCTGGCATCGATAACCGCAGCTTTTCCAGATTTAAAGGCTTCATCAAAAACCTGCGCAAATTCCTTTGCGTTGGCCGCCCTGTAACCTTTTATTCCATAAGCATCGGCAAGCTTTACCCAGTCCGGCCCGAAATCCAGAGTCGTCTGACTGAAGCGTTTTCCATAAAAAAGACGCTGCCACATACGCACGTTTCCAAGCGCATTGTTATTTTCAACAACAATTACAATAGGAAGATTATAATGCGCGATTGTCGCAAGCTCGTTGCAGTTCATCCGGAAAGAACCGTCTCCGGCAATGTGAACTACCCGGCTTCCAGTCTTTGAAAGAGAGATTCCAATCGCCGCGCCAGTTCCATAGCCCATAGTTCCCAGACCGCCAGAAGTCACAAAACGTCGTTTCTTGCCGAACGGATAAAACTGCGCAGTCCACATCTGATGCTGACCGACTTCTGTGGTAATAAAGCAGTCATCGCCCGCAACTTCGTGTATGTGTTCGCAGATAAATTTTGGATTTATTGAATCTTTTGGATTTTTATCGTAACAAGACGGATATGTTTTTTTCCATTCATTAATCCTTCCAAGCCATTCTTTGTGCTCATTCTTATTTACAAGCGGAATTAATTTTGAAAGCACATCCTTAACATCTCCCACAACGCTCGCATCTGTGCATATATTTTTGTTTATTTCCGCAGGATCAATGTCAATATGAAGAATTTTAGCCCTTTCCGCAAATTTAGAAGCATCTCCATAAACGCGGTCAGAAAAACGCGCGCCGACCGCAATCACAAGATCGGCTTCCGTAATGCCCATATTGCTTGCATAAGTTCCGTGCATTCCAACCATCCATGTACAAAGAGGATGGGAAGAAGGGAAAACATCACGCCCCATAAGGGATTGGCTTACAGGAATCGATGCTTTTTCCGCAAGCTCAAGAAGCTCTTTTTCCGCGCCGGAAATTTTTACGCCGCCTCCGGCATAGATTATAGGACGTTCAGAAGCATTGATTATTTCAGCGGCTTTTTTTATATCAGTCTCAGAAGGAGAAGGAACTGTCACCGCGCGCTTAAAACTTGAAGCGTTCAGAGATACCCTTGCAAGAGAGTCAGGGTCTTTGGAAGGCTCAAATTCATACTGAACGTTCAGCGCTGTGACATCCTTTAAAATATCAATTAGAACCGGTCCAGGACGGCCAGACTTAGCGATAAGAAAAGCCTCTCTGATTGTCTGCGCCAGATCTTTTATATCTTTTACAAGAAAATTATGCTTTGTAATAGGCAAAGTTACGCCGGTGATGTCAATTTCCTGGAAAGAGTCACGTCCCAGCAACGCTTTTCCAACATTGCAGGTTATTGCAACAACCGGAACTGAATCCATATATGCGGTGGCAATTCCTGTAACAAGATTAGTCGCTCCCGGTCCGGAGGTCGCCATGCACACGCCGACTTTTCCTGTAGCGCGCGCATATCCGTCGGCGGCGTGGCTTGCCCCCTGCTCATGCGCCGTAAGAATATGTTTAATACGGTCAGAATTCTTGTAAAGCTCATCATAAATATTCAGGATACATCCTCCGGGATAACCGAAAACTGTATCCACGCCTTGCTCTATAAGACATTCAATAACAATCTGAGAACCGTTTATCAACATAACATTTCCTTATTCTGATTTATCCCGAATATCGACAAGTTTTATAAATTCAACACTCAGGATATTTAAAATATACTATAGAATAACGTTTTTTTATGTTGTTTTCAATGAGTTCATGAAACGGCGCAAAAAACTAAAAAACTTGATTTAGCGTATATCGTCAGCAACAATATTCAGTCTTGAAAGTATTTCCTTAAGCTGAGCTTCTGAGATGCCGGCGACTTTTACCGTAAGTTTTCGTTTTCCAGAATCCTTCAATTCGCGTGTAACCAGTGAAACAAGATTTCCGTTCTCCTTTGCAATTTCATTAACAAGTTTTGCAAGCTGTCCAGGAGTATCATCCAGCGTAAGGATAAAGCGGACGCCCTCTTCGCGGGAACCGAACATATCCGTAAACAGCTGGAACAGATCGCTTTCAGTAATAATTCCCACAAGACAGTCGCCTGAAACCACAGGAACACAGCCGATTCCATTGTCGACCATAAGCTTGGCGGCGTTTTCCACTACTTCTGATTCAGAAACCGTAACAACTTTTCTGGTCATTATTTTTTCAACAGTAATTTTTGAAAGAAGATAACCAATTTCAAACATATCAAGCGTAGTTGCTTCTGAAGGAGCAGCTTTCGCCATATCCTTTTTTGTAAGGATTCCCACAAGATTATTATTCTTGTCAATTACAGGAAGTTTTCCGATGTTTTTTTTAGTCATCAAAGCCTTGGCTTCTGTAATTGAATTTTCAGGCGAGATTGTAACAGGATTTTTTGTCATTACATTTTTTACCAGCATAAGCAACTCCAATGAAAAAGGTTTTATTTTGCGTTTTTTATAGATTGAAAATCAAACAAACTCCCGGTTAAAAGTCAAGATTTGGCTTTTAACGTGCGCCTATTCAATTTATTAGTTCAGCATAAAAACTCAAAATTCAGGCTAATCAATTATACCACGAAAATATAAAAGTAAATGAAAAAAGTTTAGCCGCCAAGGTATGCGTTCTTTACAGAATCGTCATTCAGAAGTTCAGCGGCATTGCCGGATTTTATAATTTCGCCGGTTTCAAGAACGTAGGCGCGGTCGGCAATGGAAAGAGCCTTGAACGCGTTCTGCTCTACAAGAAGAATCGTTGTTCCATCCGCATTGATTCTTTTGACAATCTCAAAAATCTCGTCAACAAGAATCGGAGCAAGCCCCATAGAAGGCTCGTCAAGCAGAAGAAGCTCCGGCTGGCTCATAAGCGCACGCCCCATCGCAAGCATCTGCTGCTCACCGCCGGACAAAGTTCCTGCCGCCTGCTTAACACGTTCCTTCAGGCGCGGAAAAAGCGAAAAAACGTGCTCAAGGTCTTTTTCAATTCCTGCCCTGTCTTTTCTAAGGTATGCGCCAAGCTGAAGATTTTCCAGAACTGAAAGATTCGCAAAAACCCGGCGTCCCTCCGGAACTTGAACAAGTCTTTTGGAGACGATTTTATCTGCGCCAATATTCGTTATATCCTCACCTTTAAAGACAATCGTTCCAGAGTGTTTTTTGATAATATTTGAAATTGAATGGAGCGTTGTTGTTTTTCCTGCGCCATTCGAGCCAATCAAAGTAATTATTTCGCCCTGATTCACATCAAAACTTATTCCATGCAGGGCTTTTATTGCGCCGTAATTTACACAAAGATTTTTTACTTCAAGCATCATAGTCAGATTCTCCCAAAACGAGCGTTAATTGTTTCCAAGATATGCCTTTACAACTTCCGGATTTGCCCGGATTTCATCAGGAGTTCCTGTCGCGATAATCCTGCCGTAGTTCAAAACCATGATTTTTTCGCAGATTCCCATGACAAGTTTCATATCGTGTTCAATAAGAAGTATTGTAAGCTTAAATTCACTGCGGATAAACGCAATAAGCTCCATAAGCTCCTTGGTTTCCTGCGGATTCATTCCCGCCGCAGGCTCATCCAGCAAAAGCAGCTTAGGATTTGAGGCAAGCGCCCGCACAATTTCCAGCTTGCGCTGCTCGCCGTAAGGAAGATTCTTTGCCTTTTCCTCAGCTTTTCCAGAAATCTTAAAAAGCTCAAGAAGGTTCATCGCTTTTTCAGACATAAGCTGTTCGTCGCGGCGGAATTTTGGAGTACGAAACAGAACATCAAAAACTGAAACGCGGCGCTGATTGTGCAGCGCGATAAGGACGTTATCTTTTACGGAAAGCTCGCCAAAAAGGCGGATATTCTGAAAAGTTCTTGCGATTCCAAGCTTATTCAGCCTGGCAGGATCGAATTTGTTTATATTGTGGACTTTATCATCTTTATCCCAAAAGCAAATCTGTCCGCTTGTAGGCGTATAAATTCCTGAAACCATATTGAACATCGTTGTTTTTCCGGCGCCGTTCGGCCCGATAAGACCTACAAGCTCACCTTCAAACAAATCAAAAGAGGCATCGCTTACGGCGCAAAGACCGCCGAACACAATCTGAACATCAGAACATTGAAGAACCAGTTTTTTTTCAGCCATTACCGCACCTCTTTTTTAGTGAATTTTGAAGGAAGATTTGCAAAAAATTCTTTAAGTCCGCCGGACTTAATCCAGTCAAATGTCCTGACAAAACTGAATTCTTTTGTTCCCAGAAGCCCCTGCGGCCTGAAAAGCATAACAAAGATAAGGACAACCGGATAGAACAGAAGCCTGTAATTCTGAAGGAAACGGAGCGCTTCCTGAAGATATGTAAGGACAAACGCGGCAAGAACAGAGCCAGTCATAGAACCCATTCCGCCAAGAACCACAAAGATAAGATAGTCAATCGACTTTGTAAATGCGGCCTGCTCCGGTTTTATAAAGCCGACGTACATAACGTAAAGCGCGCCGCCGATTCCCGCCACAAAACTTGCAAGGACAAAGCCTGCCATTTTATAGTGAAAAACGTGGATTCCGCACGAATTTGCGGCAATCTCATCTTCACGAACAGCAAGAATCGCGCGCCCAAAAGTTGAACGCACAATATTCTGAACAAAAACAACAACCAGAACAAGAACAGCCGCAACAACCAGAACCGCGACAGTAGGATTCAAGGTCAGAACCGTAGGAAAAGATTTTCCGTTAGGTCCGCCCGTCCACTGCTTTAAATTCACAAGAATAACGCGGATAATCTCGCCAAAAGCAAGCGTAACAATCGCAAGATAGTCGCCTTCCAGCTTTAACGTTGGAAAACCAATCAAAAAACCAAAGAACGCTGTTATAAGACCTGCGCATACAACAGCAAGAGGAAGCGGAATATGGGCATTTGTATTCAGAAGAATCGTAGCATACGCTCCCAAAGCCATAAAGCCGGCCTGTCCAAGACTAAGCTGCCCTGTAATTCCAGAAATTATGTTTACGCTTATAGCCATAATAGCATAGATTCCTGCAAGCGCAAAAACTCCGGATGAATACGCATCCATAATGCCTGTAAAAGTAAGAAGTGTCGGAACGGCAATCACAACAAGGCTTACAACTGAAAGAATCAATGTATTTCGTATAAATTTATTTTTCATTTTTACCTCATAAAATCTAAAACACTGGAAAACTAAACCTTGACAGTTGTTTTTTTACCGAACAGCCCTGCCGGCTTTACAAGAAGAATTACAATCAGGATTATATAGGAAATAGCGTCCGCATACTGGCTGCTTAAATAGCCTTTTGTCAAGGTTTCCGCAATTCCAAGAATTATGCCGCCGGCCATTGCTCCAGGAATTGAACCGATTCCGCCAAGAACCGCCGCCACAAACGCCTTAAGCCCCGGAATATAGCCCATTACAGGGTCAACCTGCGGATAGGCAGTCGCATAAAGCACACCTCCGGCGCCGGCAAGAACAGAACCTACAACAAAAGTAACAGCAATGATTTTGTTTACGTTTATTCCCATAAGCGCAGAAGCCTTAAGGTCGTAAGAGACTGCCTGCATCGCTTTTCCGGTTTTTGTCTTGTTTACAAGAAAATTCAAAAGAACCATAAGTATTGCGCTTGAAATTATTACAACAAGCTGAAGATTTGAAACAGAAAGGATTCCGAACGTAAAGTTTTTTGTCTCCATAGTAGGAAACTGCCGGGGATCAGGACCGACAAACGGAAGAACACGCATAAGATTCTGGAGGATAAGCTCAACAGCGATTGCGGTAATCAGGGAATTAAGACGCGGAGACTCTCGCAAAGGGCGGTATGCGAAACGTTCAATCAATATTGACAAAAGACCGCAAAGAACCATAGCCGCGATGAATGCGCCAGCCATTCCAAATGCGCTGGCCCCAAGAGCAACAAGAACAAAGTAGCCGGCATAAGCACCGACCATCATAACATCACCGTGGGCAAAGTTTATAAGTTTTACAATTCCATAAACCATAGTGTAGCCGAGCGCAATCAATGCATAAATGCTACCAAGCGACAGACCGTTTATAAGCTGCTGTACAAAAATAGAACCAGAATTCACAAGTTCACCCCAAATATTTTAGACTTCATATAATTCTAGTTGTAATAACCAAAAATGAAAAGGGCAAAAAATAACCAATAAGATATTCTGCGCAGGTTTTTACAAAAAAAATCCCTGGAGCAATGTATATTTTATCTGCTCCAGGGAAGAGGATTTTATTAATCCGGGTTTATTTTTTTACACACAGCCGATTCGGGCGAATGGAACAGTGATATAATCTGAATCATTTTTTACATCCAGACCATTTGAACACCCGGCAAACGCAAGAACCGCCACAAACTAAACAAAGACAGCAAGGCGTGACATTTTCATTTTTCTTCCAGGACTCTCTAACAAAACGCAAAAAAGATTCTGCCCCGCTTTTCCCGCACGGAGCGAAACCTTCTATTCCAGGCTATTTTATAAGAACAAATCTTGCAGAAAGAGCAGGAACGGTGACTGTGCCAGAAACACTTTCGCCTGTAACAAGGTCAGTTCCTGTTGCAGAGAATGTTTTTGAAGAAGTAGAATTATTTATGGCAAAATTAACAGTTTTTCCGTCCAAAGTTTTCTTTCCAACATAAAAATCACTTTGCTTTGTTACTGTAGAAGAAACGCCTTTCCACATGATTTCGTTTTCTTCACGAATCTGCATCAACTTAACCACATAATCGTGCAAATCCTGCTCGCTCGTGCTAAATCCACTGATTTTACCTGCGTCACGGGCAATATGGTCATTATAATATCCCAAAGATCCTGGTCCGCTATATCCATCAGTCATCATTCCATATTCATCGCCGTAATAAATTGTAATCGGACCAGAATACGCCGCAACGCTTGCAAGAGCAATTTTATGCCGCTTCCAATAATTTCCTGAGCTTCTATTTTCTGAAAACTTCCAGTTCACAAGGTTTCCAAAGCGAACCAAATCATGGTTTGTAATAAACAAGTTTGGATAGTAACCTTCCGGATGTGTATAACCTTTTGCTGTATAGTTCGAATAAACATAATCAAGGTCTACTAACGAAGTAGATTTTTTTTCTCTTGATTCTTCCACAGCAAACATCTGCACAATCTTGTAACGGCTAGGGAAATCAAAGCAAGACTGAAGTCCATAACCTGCCGCAGTTCCTGGATTCACACTTCCTGCCTGAATTTGAGCGGCATCTCCGTTCCAATGTTCGCCAACTGTATAGCCTAAAGTTCCCCACTCTTGACCTTTTGTTCCGTTATTAGCCGCGGATTCTTTTATTGCAGTACGGATTTCATACCAGTAATTATGACCGCCTGTATTACAGTTTTTTCCATTATCACCAAGTCCAACTTGGTAGCACTGGTCAAAACGCCAGCCGTCAATCTTATAATTTTCAATCCAATACTGAGCAACTTCCTTGTAGTAATCCAAACTGTCAGGATATTTTACAGGATTGCTTCCACCCGAAGGACGCTTTCCATTAGGAGAATCTTTGCTTACACCTTTACTGCGGTGATGACCAAATACGCCATCAAGAATTACATTAAGTCCTTTTGCATGGGCTTCTGTTACAAGTTGATCAAAAACTGCGTTTCCACCGAATTTCGGGTCAACATTAAAATAGTCGCTACAGAAGTAACCAGTTGAATCCAACTGTCCAGTACCATCAGAAGTAAAAATCGGAGTAAGCCAGATTGCATTCATTCCTAAAGATTTTATGTAGTCAAGGGCATTTATAATTCCCTGCAAGTCACCATTATGAGGACCCGGTCCATAGCCAGTGCCATATCCAACGCTTGAATCACCGTCTTGAAATGAAGAAACCATTATCTGATAAATGCGAAGCTCATTCCAGTCTGAAATAATTTTATTCACCGGCTTTTCAACAACAGAAATCGTGCCGGAAACCGTTTTGCTTCCTGCGGAATTTGAAATTGTTCCGGAAACGGTTATTGTTCCAACAGAAGTTGTAAAGTCTGAAACATTGAATGGGTTCGAGCCAGTATTAAGCGTTTTTGAAGTTCCGTTGATTGAAATTGTGTTTTGAGTCAACGCAGATTCGCTTGAAACTGAAATTGAAAAAATTCCGCCCAAGTATGCCTTTGAAGGAATTGTTACGGCTGGAGGAACTGGAACTGACTGTTTTTGAGCTCCACCTGCAGTTATACGGTAAGTTCCTTTTTCGGAAAGAACCATGTTTTTTTCATGCAGTTTCTGCCTAGAAGAATTTGTAATCAAAATGCTTACAGAAGAAACTTTTTTAAACTCGTAAACATAGTCAGAATCACTTGACTTTGAATCCATTGCAGTACCAGGCCAAACTGTATTTGGATATGAAACCTTATCTGAACAATTCCAATAATGAATCAATGGATAATTCAACGACTTTGCAACAAGAATTTTTATTCCATCATATTCTGTCACCTCAACATTTTCCAGCACAACTTCCGCCGCCGCACCAGACGCAACAGTTACTCTTCCCCTTTTTACAACCGCACCATCCTTTACAGCGTAAACATTCCAAGTGCCGGGAGCAACATCAGAAAGCGTTACCACAGCAGAATCGCCAGAAAGCGCGCTGGAAATTTTTGAGTTCGGGTCAGAAACCTGAATCGCGCAGCCGGAACAGCCGTTTGCGGTAATTTTTACGCTTCCGGCCTTCATTTCATAAGAAGTTTTCTCCTTTAAAGCTCCTTTGTTAAAATCCGCAGCAATTGCAGCCGCATCAATCAGGCTTGCGTTTTTATCAAAAGGAATCGCATTATTAATAGAAGCAATTTTCTCATCAGTAAGATTTTTTGTACCGCTTTCAATTATTGCCGCGTAAACCTTGCCTTTTTTAGACGTTTCCCAGGTTACGTTTACAGGAGTATTTTCACCAGCCTTTATATCACAAACCGCATACAGCGTAATTCCGTCAATTTTAGAACCTGCCGCAGAATCGCCATACGCCTGAACCTCAACCACTGCATTTTTTGAAACAGGGATTCCGTTTATTACCGGCAGAGCACCCGAACCGGAACTAACGCTCACAACACCCGTTTCTTTTGTGAATTTTTCACCGGCGGAGTCAAAGCCATAGATTTTTGCTTTTGCAGACTTTATCTCTTCAACAAAGACAGCCCTTTCTCCTGTAAAAATCGAAACAGAACCGTATTCAGAATAATTTTTTTCAGAAATCAAATCTGAACATGAAGTCGACAAAACTGCGCCAAGAACCAGCGCGGCGAGCGAAAGAACTTTTAAATTTTTCATTTGTTTTTTCCTTATTTTAAGCAAGCACCATACTTTTTTAATTACTTTTCCCTAAAAAAATTGTAAGTCGACAATAATAATCTGTCAAATTAATGGTTTGTTATAAAAGGAATTTGCGCGATATATCTCACAGGCCTACGCCTATCCACTGGCCGGCGCGAACTTTGCATTCGGCGCCGTTTTTTGTCTGCTCTTGAATTTCGGGAATAAGACTGATTTTTTGAGGCTCAAACAGCAGGACAATCGTAGAACCGTACAAATCAAAATAGCCTTTTTCCTCACCTTTGTTAAATCTGCCTTTAGATTTATGGTTTTTGATTCCGCCTACGCTGAATGCCCCTACCTCAATCTGCGCCACTGTACCAAAATTTTCACATTCCATTATTGTCCACGAGCGGCGGTTTTTTGTATAAACCCTGAATTTTTCACAGGCGGCAGGCTGCACGCTGTAAAGAGAGCCTTCTATAAAATGATTTTTAGACTTAACTCCGCTGTCAATGTAGCAATAGCGGTGATAATCCGTTGTGCAGAGGCGAAAAATAAGACATTCACCGTTCCTGAATTTTTCAGACAGGCTGTTTATATAGTTTTCAGAAGGCATTTCCGCAGGATTCGTTTTCTTGTTCCAAAAAAAACGCCGCGGCGTGCAATTTTCGCGCGGTTCAAAAAAATCGCGCAGAGAATAGTCAAACCCTTTTACCGAAAAAACTGCATTTTCCGTTATTTTAACAACGCTTAAAAAACTGTCGCAGGGACTAATCAGATGATTTTTTTCAGAATCAAAAGAAATCCGCTTTTTGCGCGTAAAAAAATCATTGAATGAAAGAAATTTCTGACCTTCAAATTCCTTCATATCAATTTTATTTTTTCTGATAAAGTTTCCAATCATAAAATGAGAGAGCGGACTGCGCAAAAAAAATCCCGCAAGTTTTGGAATCCTGATAAACAGAATAAAATGCAGCAGAAGCCTGCCAAAACACGTTCTGCACAAAAACTCAACGGATTTATCATTCTGGCTGTTATTTTTTTCAGTCATTTTTCAACTCAAAAAACGGAATTTCAATCTTCCGCGCGCATAATCACGCTGTTTTCAAACATAAGAGAAGGATCATTTTCTTTGGCAGGAACGTAATAAGCCTTTCCCAAAAGAAGAAGAACAAATTCAATAAGCCCGATAAGAAGCAAAAGCGACTTTCCTACAAGCTTAGGCTTAGGCATTTTGAACGGAGTTATAAAAAGCATTCCCAAAAGAACAAGAATAACAAGGCATGGAGTAATCGGCGGCCGGGCAGTCCTTGTAAAATATGCACATATAAAAACCGCCGGAAGCACAACGGCAACGCTGGTGACAGGCAAACCTTTATATTCAGAACGGCTTTTTTCTGTTAAAGCCTGACGCTGCATTTCATCAACATTAAAAAACGAAAGCCGGATAAGCGCGCTTAAAAGATACAAAGCGCATATACAGATTGCAATTCTTGCCTGGATTGGATGCTCTACAGGATAATGGACATCACCAAGAGCAAGACTGTACACTATCAAAGAAGGAAAAACTCCGTAGCTAATAATATCCGCCATGGAGTCAATCTGAATTCCAAAAAGTTTTTCGTTTTCTGTCCTGTTTTTCTTTGTTGAAGCGACCTTTCCGTCAAACATATCCATAATTCCGGAAATCATAAGGCAGAGCAGAGCCAGAATGAAACTCTTGTCGTTGTCGGAAAAAACAAAATGTATTCCGGCAAAAGAAAAAAGCATTCCAACGTATGTCAATACAACAGTATAATTGAAAACCCCAAGCAACTTCATTTTTAAACCTTCTAATCTAAAATATATCCGAACAAAATTCCGTAAAAGATTATCAGCCACGGCTTTACAGTAAGAATTATTACCATAAATTTTTTAAATTTCATTTCAGTAAGTCCGGCGCAATAACAAATAAAATCATCGGGCGAAAAAGGAATCAGCAGAAGAAACCACAGAATCACCGAAAGTTTTTCCGTCCTTTTATTAATCCATTGCTGACATTTATTATAGCGTTTTTCTGAAAAAATATGCTGCATGACAACGCTTCCGTATTTTCTTGAAATCAGAAAAACCGTAAACGAACCAAGGCAGATTCCAATATAATTTGCAAGAATCCCCCTTACCGCTCCAAAAAGCCCAGGGCCTACAATATAACCCACAGTTCCGGGAAAAAACGCAAAAATAACTTTAAAACATTGAAAAACGCAGAGCGCGGCAGGCCCGAACATTCCAAAAGAATCCAGAAACACCTTAAACGAGTCTAAATCAGAAAAACTTCCTTTTTTATATTCACGAAAAAAATAAAATGTAAGCGCAGCAAACAGAACCAGCATGAGTGCAATAAAAATTTTCTTAAAAAGTCCTGATTTCCGGGCAAGCATTTCGCCACAGGAAATTTTCGCAGAGGAAAAATTACTGCTGTTTTCCGTTTCCATCTAGTTTTTCCTTTTAGTTCAATACTTTAAAACATTATGCTGATTTTTTATGTTTACCACAACCACAAAAGTCTATTCAGGTGAATTACCATTTCCGAACTAAACTGTGTTCCCGGCGACATTCTTAAATACGAAGAAGAATAAACGCATAAAACAACAGCGTCCGCAGAATATAAAAAAAACGGACGACCCTTCCAACCGAAAGAGCCGTCCGCGCCTGAAAGGCATTGCCGCCGGGTGCATTCCTTATTCCGGCATAAGCGTCATGAAACCTCCGGACAAATCACGAACCTGAAGGATTGTATTCAATAAATGCACCGACATTATAAGTTGTAGTTCCTTTTACAAAAGTAACATCAGGGCTTTTGTTGTAAATGCGTCCGGCACTGTTGCCTGTTGCCTCCCAGTCCGGTCGTGTAGTTCCGGTATGACATCTTGCAAAGTTAAAGCCGGCTATGTCATCGTAAATTGAAAGATTAATTGTTGTGCCGGTGCCGTCCGCTTCTACCCACTGACCGCCTCCGTAAGAACCGCCCCAAACCCAGGCAAAAATCACAGCATAGTCGTTCCAAATCCAACTGTCGCCTGACGCTGCATTTACGGTAACATCTATTTTTGCCGGTTCAATTCCCGCTTCGCCTTTTTGCCAGATTTTAAAGTTTCCTCCCTGATAAACAGGGTGGTTTCCGTCATAGCCGTCACCAGTCGGAGACCAGACTTCACCGCCGATTGCCACAACGATTTCTCCTCTTGTTCCGGTAATTTTTGCAGCGTAAAGCGTTTCTTCGCTATTTAAGACTTCTACAGTGTCGTCGTATTCAATGCCAACAGATTTTCTAAGGCTGATTAAGTAGTCAATGTGTTCCTTAAATGTTTTTGTTGTGCCGTAAACGATTTCGCCGCCTCTGTACTGCCAGCCGTCGCCTGTAAAGTAATGCTGCCATGCTACGCAAGGATACCCCGGATGAGTCAAAATAAACGCATACGCCGCAGGAACGTTATCCCACTTCAATTCCCAGTGCTGCTGCGTGCTTCCTGTGTCGTGGTTGTCTACAAAAGTAACGGCAGTTGCCGGCGCAGAACGCATTAAAGTAGTAGAATCGGCAAGCAGACGCATATCCCAGCTGTTAGCAACGGTCTTTACTCCGTTCTCAACTTTGTACCAGCCAAACGCACTGTTAAGCTTCTCCTTCAGAACAAAGTCGAACGCGCGCGATTTCTTTCCGGGCACAGAATTTACTGTTGTTGCGGTTTTGTTCACCCAATTGTTTAAAAGAGTGTCCCATGAAGTTCCGCCGTCTGGCCAGTACTCACCTACAGAAAAAGCGGTGTCGGTCATAGCGTTGTAATAGCCGACATACTCTCCGTCAAAACCTTTTACAAAGTCGTAACGCCAGCCGACAAATCCGGCGCGCCTTAGGACAGTGTTCATCCAGCTGTAAATTCCCTGCTGAACCGAAAGATTTGTGTGGTCAAGGTCGCGGTAAGCCGCATAACCCATTCCGCTGTCCGCCCCGCCTTTTTTAGAAGAATTGTACATAGGACTTGCAGAATTTGAAAAACCTTCGTCGTCGCTGCAAATTGAATAGTAATCATCCGTCCATCGCGGATTTGTAAAGTCGCCCCAGGAAGTTGTTCCGGCGCGATGGTTTACAACAATATCCGCAATCGCCTTGGCAGGATGAATTGCCTGAACCACGCTTTTAAGCTCAGCTTCCGTTCCGTAGCAGCTGTTCAAATCGTTAAGCTGAGTCGGAGCGTAACCTTCGGAGCTTGCAGTGTCTGTCTTGCTTGCCGGCGGAAACCAAACGTATTCAAACGTGTTTTTTATTTCATCTGCCGAAGCGAGCATTGTTCCGTACCACGTGTACCATTTTGGATTAGGATTTTCGATTGTGTAGCCGTCGCCGCGAGGCGCGCTGTCCCAGTTAAAGCCCTGGAGCATTACTCCGCTCTTATTTTCCGTGTAAGGCTGGACAGTTTTTTTTGTATATTCCGCACTAACAACCTGCGAATTTTCCATTCCAGATTTTGCCGCAACAACTTTTAAAGTCGTTGTTCCGTCTATTTTGATGCCGCCATCTGTGTAAAGCGTGCTTGATTTTGTAGGGTCAGAACCGTTTGTTGTGTAGTAGATTTCCGCGCCGGCAGTGTCGGTAAAAGAGAAAACAGTAATTGTGTTCCAGAAATCGCCTTCTGGAACAGAAAGAACAGGCGCTTCAACCACTGCGGTATTTGTAAATTTCTTTGTTACAACCGCAGAAGAAGCCGCTCCATTCTTTATGCCGATTGCCTTTATCGTAACAGTTCCTGAAATTGCGAATTGCGCAGTATATTTTGTTCCGTTTATGGCGCTTGGAGTAGAATCGTCAGTCGTGTAGTAAATTTCCGAGCCTGCCGTTGAACAAGAAATTGTTACGTTCGCAGAGCCGTTAAAGTTTCCGCCTGAGTCAGCATCTGAAGAAGAAATTACAGGCTCCGCGACTTTTTCGCCTTCCGCAACCTGCTTTAAGATTACAACCGACCATGGAGCGACACCGTACGAAGTAGAAAGCACCGCAGCATCAATTGCGTTGTCATTCCAGCAGTTAAAGTCTGTTTCAAAATGATTTTGAGTATCCGCAATACGCACCCAGGATTTTCCGGAAGCAGCGGCAGGAATTGTAAAGCCAACTTCCGCAGTGTACATATTCATAAACACAAGGTAGTCGCTTCCGCCGGAAACCGCGCTTCCGTTTATGCGGACCCAAACGCAGCGGTCGCCGTCTGTCAATGTATCAGCGCCGTTCTCTTTCTTGAAGTCATACAAAACGCTGTAATTTGGCTGCTGGAACGCAGGCTCGCTTGCACGCAGTTTCAGCATATAGTTCATAAACTTAAAGTTGCCGTTTACGTTTGCAGTATTGTTGAAAGTTCCAAAGTTGTTGTGGTAAGCACCGCTTCCGCCGGTCGCAACTTCATGAGGCGAAGAAGAGTTTATCATTTTGTAGTTGCTCCAGGTCGCAACGCTGTCTATGTTGTAAGGATTGTTGTTTCCGTTCTGCGTTCTGCTGAACTCGTCGCCCCAGACAATCATCGGAACACCGCGGCTCATCATCTGGATTGCGATGTAGTTTCTGGCAGCCTGGCGTTTGTCTTTTGCTCCTGTTCCAAAACCAAGCGTGTTGTAGTCGCCGTTGCCGCCGTCGCTTGGTCCGAATGGCCAGGTCAAAGTTCTGTTCATCGCATTGCCTGCACCTTGGTAGCTGCACAAATCGGCAAGAGTAAAGCCGTCGTGCGCAACCACAAAGTTCACGGATTTATGCGGACCGCCCTGGTCGGCGAAGTTCTTGTAATCTCCATTGATAAAATCGTTTATACCGTTGCGGTTTCCAGTTCCAACATAAGAGCGGATTGCATCGCGGAAACGTCCGTTCCATTCGCCCCAGCCGTCCGGGAAGTTTCCAACCTGATAACCGCCCGGCCATTGAGTATCCCAGGCTTCGGCAATCATTTCCGCTTCTTTTTCCTGTCCCAAAGCGATAATGTCTTTAATCGTCTTAGCATCTTTATTGTATGCCCAAGTGCCAGATCCTTCGCGTCCCAAAACAGGCGCAAGGTCAAAGCGGTAGCCGTCAACGCCCATCTCGTCAATCCAGTAAGCAAGGGAATCCAGAATAAGATTGCGGACAACAGGATTATCGCACTGCAAGTTGTTTCCGCAGCCGGTAGTTTCCCAGTAAGCACCAGCATTACCATTATCAAGAGAATAATAAGTGCTGTTGTCCAAGCCGCGCATAAACGTAAGTTCGGCAGTTTTATAGTTATCAAAGTTAGAATCTTTTGGATCTCCGTACCAAGTTCCGCCTTCTCCTGAATGGTTGAACACAACGTCAAGGTAAACTTCCATTCCAGCGTCATGGAACGCTTTTACCATTTCCTTGAATTCGCGCGTTGGACCGCCGTAGGATTTATCGCTTGAATAACGTCTGTCCGGCGCAAAGTAGCCGTAAGTCATGTACGCCCAGTAGTTTCCGCCCGGCGCGTCGTCAGGGTTTGCGTCGTTGTCGCTTTCGTGAACTGGCAAAAGCTCGATTGTGTTCACTCCCAACGCCTTAAGGTACGGAGCCAACATTCCCGCACCCTTGTACGTTCCCTGATATTCAGAAGGAATGTCCACAACGCTCTCAAAGCCATCAATTCCACTTAATATAGAAGAAAGTTGCGCAGAAGAAGGATGTTTTGTGATTCCGCGCGCGTGAGCCTCGTAAATAATCGCTTTTTCCTGCGGAATTTTTGGCTTTGTTCCAAAACCTGTGCTGTCTTTTACAACAACAGATTTTGAGGCATAAATGCCAGTGTCAAAGTTTCTTCGTGCCGCGCCTTCAAATACTACCTCACCAGTTCCGTACATTCCGCCGTTCAGGCTGCCAAGCGCAACCGGGTTTGACTTGTCGTGGCTTATTTCCTTTGAATACGGATCGAACAGAAGCTTATTAGGATTAAAGCGGTTTCCTGCTGCATCAAAATCCGCGACAAAACCAGCGGAACTTCCGCCGCGCTTCCATTTTTCGTCAAAAGTCCAGTTCGGTCCCCAGGCGCGGAACGCATACAAAGTGCCGGAATCAATCCCGCTTATTTTTGCGCGCCATACGTCATCAGACCCCTTTTCCATCCAGTAATCATAGGCAAATTCTTTGCCGTACGCTTCGGTATAAATCTCCAGAAGAATCTTTGTGGCATTTTTTGAATAAACCGAAAAAGTTCCGTTTCCGTCCGTGTCAATGTCCGCGCCCAAAGCGTAAGATGCGCTAGCCCAGCTTGCCTGATCTACCGGCGAATATTTTCCGGTGTAAGGATGCCTCATGCCAAGCTCATCGCTAAGCGTTCCAAACTGAATTTTTTCTAAAACAACAGTTTCGCCGCTTTTTACAGAAACAGGCGACGGACTTTTATACAGAATCGCGCCATTTTCAGTTATATAAAAATTCCATGTTCCCGGCGCAACGTTTTCAATAACCTGCTCGCTGCCGTTCACCCCGGAAACAATTTTTGAAACAGGGTCGCAAACCTGAACTTTTACATCAGAATTTTGTCCTTCCGTAGAAAATTTTACAACTCCGCTTTCCAGCCTATAGTTTTCCCGGTCTTTTGTTTCGTTTTTTTGAATATCCAGCGCAATCTGCTTAGTATCAACCAGAGCCGCATGAGCGTGCTGCGGAATCAAATTTTCAACAGTGGAAGTTCCTAAAGAAGATACCTTATCGTAGTTATTTTTTATAAGATTGTAATAAACCGAACCTACCGCCGTACTAGCCCACGTTACGTTTACATTATTAAGAACATCCGGTTTTATATCCATTACGGAATAAATAGTCACGCCGTCAAGCTTTGTATCATTTGAATAAGCCTGAACGGCAACAACGCGGTTTTTTCCAACTGGAATCTTGTCAATTTCAATCGGACCGGAGTTTTTCCCTGAAGAAACGGCAACATTGCGAACAACATCTTCCATTCCGCTGCCGCAGACTGTTACCGTAGCCTTTGTAATTTCTTTAATATAAAGAGCGCGGTCCTGATTCGACAGAGTTACGGCAACTATGCCAAACCGTGAATCAGAACTGCGTTCTTCAAGCTTGCAGGAAAATGCAAAAAGACATAAAAAAGCCAGACAACCACAAAAAAATTTCTTCATATCAGCCTCCAAAGAGTTAAAATCTTCAAAACATCTCTAAGTAAGGCAAGAAGTGTTTATAATTCCGTCTAGGGAATTATAAATGCAGAAAATTGATTTGTAAAATTATTTTTTGCTTTTTTCAAAAAAGTTTACAAAAGAAACAGGATGCAAACAATAACAGGAACACGATAAAATATCGGCGGTTACCTGCATTTTATTTCAACCATGCTGTATCTTCACCGATTTTTCCAGAACCGTTCAGAACATAAACCCGCATATTTCCCTGGTCTGTACAACCCGAAGTAGAAAGGCTTCCGCCGGCAGAAACAATCTTTGTGTCACCGGTAATCGCATCTACATAAGTTCCGGCAGGAATATTCGTAAATTCTGTATCTCCGCTGATTGTCACAAGAACAAAACTGTCCGTTCCGCCCTTAGTATAACGACGTTTAAAAGCAATTCCGTTAGAGCCGCAGTCCTTGTCGGAATACTGTCCTTTCTGCAAAGCAGGAATTTCACGCCGAATCCTGTTCAAACGCTGAAGATGCCTTGCAAGCGGATGATTCAGTGTTTCTGCCATTGCACCGGTCGCGTCTGACCATTCGCTGAAATCAGTCGTTTTTACACTTCCTTCAATATGGTCGCCAAAGTAAGCGCGTCCAGTTTCATTCAACGGCATAATCGGTCCTTTATCAATGATTGCGCCGCGCATAAAAGCAACTTCCGAGCCGTAATAAATACATGGAATTCCCCGGAAAGTAAACATCAAATCCATATTTTCCGCCCAGCAGTCATCGCTTTTTTGATAACGTTGCTCAAACTGGTCTCCCGGGCCATAGTCATGACTGTCTACATACACAACATTCCATGTAGCATCGTTGTAATACTTGTCTCCGCCTCGAACACTGTAAGCATCATTTGCGCTGCCAAAATTCCAGTGCATTGGAAAATCAATCACATCAAGACCAGAATGCCTTGAATAATCCGGTTCGTGATAGTCGTTTCCTTCAAGAAGATGGTTTTTGCTTTCAGGCCTGTTTGAACGGACTTCCGTTGTAGCCATTCCCTGCTTCTGCACAGCAAGCGCATTTACCGGTGTCTTTGTTCCGCCGTCTTTTGTCGGACGGGTCCAATAATCAAGATTCTTAAGAACCGCCTGCTCATCTTTTTCAGTTTCAGCCGATTCCGGATATATTATCACACCTTCAAACTGGTCTTCATCGTCCATTGTAAATCCATAATCATCATCATCTTTCCATGTGTAGAAATACGGTGAAAGGTTTTCAACGTTTCCGCGGTAGGTCACATCAGAAGATTTTGCGCAGATTTCCGTAAACATATAAAAATTTTCATTTCCACAGGCGGCGGCAGTTTCCTTAAACCTGTCGTTCAAATAATAATTGAATTCAAGGCGGCTCAAGTGTTTTCCAGTATCAATGCGGAACGCGTCAACACCCATTTCAATATATTTTGAATAGGCATCTCCGATATATTTAAGAACTTTTGGATTTTCAGTATTCAGATCAACGCAGTCTCCTGCCATCTGAAAAAACTGAACGCTAAAATTATCCCAGTTTCCAAATCCAAAGTGATGGAAGTAGTTTCTGTAATCGTGGTTCTGGTAGTCAGTATTCTTCATAAGCGCAAGCCGCGAGCTATACTGATTAGCTGGCTTCATATCCCAGTACGAAGGAAACTGTTTTTCAAGCTCAGAATCCTTGCAGAATTTAAGGCACGCATTAATGTCCGCAAGGTCAGCAGAATAGTCTTTTTCAAACATAGGACAAAGGTTTGTTTCTCCAAAATTTCCAACATGATTGAACACAACATCAAGAACCAGCTTCATTCCGCGGCTATGAACTTCGTCTATCAGCTTCTGAAAATCCACATCGATTGATTCATAACGCGGATCAACTTTACTGAAGTTCATCGCATGATAGCCATGATAATCAAGACCGGAACAGTTTTCTACAACCGGAGTAATCCATACGGCAGAAAATCCAAGGGCTTTTATGTAGTCAAGTTTTTCTATAAGACCTTTGAAGTCTCCGCGCCATGCCGGATCGTCTTCAGGAGTTTCTTCATTTTCATCCCAGCAGTGAACGTTATTTGAACTGTCGCCATCAAAGAAGCGTGTGGTCATTGCAAAATAAATAGTTTCCTCGCGGAAATCCGTAGAAATCAAATCCTGAACGGCAACTGTTTTTGTTTCCGAAGATTCTTCTCCATCATCATCCGTTACCGTCAAGATAATATCGCAAGTCGTTTTTATTTTTGGAAATTCAACTTCTATCTCAGATGTACCCTGACCGTTTTTTATATTTGCGCCGCCGGAAACCTTCCAGCTAAAAGCCTTGATTTCCCCATTCGGGTCATAAGAAGATTTTCCGCTGAATTTCTTTATTTTTCCAAGTCCTACATTTACAGAACCGCTGATTACCGCAATAGGCGCAATATTTGAATTTGAAGTTGTAAGAACAAGGATTTTTTCTTCCGAGACATTTCCGCTTTTGTCCAAAACCTTGACTTTTAGTTCGTGCGTTCCATTTTTTACAAGCGCAGAATTCCATCTATAGCTTACGGTATCAATCTGACCGGTCATTGAAACATCAACAGGAATTTTGTCATCAATATAAATCTGCGCCTTAGAAAGCATTTTATTATCAGTCGCAGTTATGGTTATGATTACTTCGCCGGAAACAGTTCCGTCTGCGCCGCACTCAATTCCTGTAATTTCAGGACTTACAAAATCCGCAGGGTCGTCATCATGCCACAGGGCTTTTGAATACCACCATTCTCCAGCACCCGGCAAAATCAAATCGGAAGTCTGTCCTGAACCTTTATTGCTAAATATAACATTTTCCGCCTCAACAGGAAGCTCATATTTATACCAGCCATCCCGACTATCTTTTTCCATTTCAACACCAGGCCACTCTCCGCCTGTAAAATTTTTTGCAGGATCTTTAGACCATGCCCAGATTGTAGTGTATTTTTCAACGTGAAGAATAATCTTGTTCAGAACTGCGCCTACAGTTCCTATATCGTTTACTTTACCGCTCTCAAAAACAACCTCTTTTGATTTTACAACTTTGCCATCCTGAATAAAATATACACGCCACAAACCTGGCGCAATTCCGTCTATAAATCCTTCTGAAGAAGAAAAAACTTTAGGCTCAGACAACGGGTCACAAACCTGAACAGTGTAACCGCCGTCAAGAATCGCTGAAAATTTAAGCCCCGCAGTCTGAAAAGCATAATCAGAAGGAACTGAAAATTCTCCCTGCATAAAATCTCTTGCGATTTTGTTTGAATCCACCAGACTCGCATGAACATTTATAGAAGAAATAAGTTTTTTTATTTTTTCAGTATCCGATGCGCTTACAGACGAAACATCATGCCCAAGACTATGCAAAGAATAAAAGACATTTCCAATAGCGGTTGTAGACCAGTCAATGTAAACAGAATTTTCTCCTGCCTTGATGTCACAAATATTCCGCATTGTTACAGTTCCAATCTTTTTCTTTGCCTCATCTTTTGCTTGAACAGTAACAATTCTGTTTTTTCCAACCGGAACATTTTTAATGGAGACTCCCGAAGCTTTGCCGTCAACAACTGCCACATTCACAAAAGGCTCGTCCTCTTCTTTTATTCCTGTTCCTGATACTGTAAGGCTTGCATATTTTATAGAAGGAATATCCAGCTTTCTTCCAGAACTGTCTTCACAAACAGAAAGAGAGCCGAAGTTTTTACTGACAAAATTTTCATCTGAAGAAGAATCCAGCACATTCATGCAGCCAAAAACAGAAAACATAACTGCGCAAACAGCGAAAGCTCTTAAAACTTTTTTCATTTTTCCAACCTTATTTTTTAAATTTTAATAACGACATACTCTTCGTCCGACAAAGCGTTATTTTAATTAACGCAGAAGACATATTTTTTACATACACCTTCTGCGGCATGATTCAATTACTTTAAATACGGACTGCTTCCCGTAATTTTTCCTGACGCAGGAGTTTTTGCTGTGGAAAGAACATAAATTCTTGCATTTCCCTTGCCTGAACAAGAAGCTGTTATCGAACCGCCTTCTGAAATTGTCTTAGAATCGCCGGTTACAACATCTGTGTAAGTTCCGCCCGGAAGTCCGCTGAATGTCGCATCGCCGGAAATTGTTACAAGAACAAAACTGTCTGTTGAATCGTCGGTGAATCGCCTCTTAAATGCCATGCTTCCGTTACAGCCTTCGTTAGACCACTGCCCTTTCTGCAATGCAGGAATTTCGCGGCGAATTTTATTCAAATGGGAAAGATGTTTTGAAAGCGGACTTTCAAGAGTTGCCTTCATACTGCCGGTAGCATTTGACCATTCACCAAAACCAGAAACCTGCACGCTTCCTTCAATATTGTCGCCGTAATATGCACGTCCTGTTGTTGACAAAGGAGCAGAAGATCCTTTATCGCATGGCGCACCTGCCATAAATTCAATTTCTGAACCGTAGTACAGGCACGGAATACCGCGGAATGTCCACATGTATGTCATATTTTCTGCCCACGCCTCAGTTCCGCCTCCATAGCGGTTATCCATATTCGGACCGTAATCGTGGCTGTCTACATATACAACATTCCATGTAGCATCGTTATAGTATTTATCATTCTGTCTTTGATTGTAAGCAGAACTTGCGTCACTGAAATTCCAGTGCATAGGGAAATCAATTACATCAAGACCAGATTTCTGTGAATAATCCGGCGTATGATAAGCGTTTCCGATAAGAGCATGGTTATCAGAAGTCGGCTGATTGTTTACGCCCTGTCTGTTTTCATATTCGTAGCCTTCGTGAACGGCAACTGAATCGTCTGCACTGAAAGTTGTACGTTCTTTCCATGTGTAGAATGGCGTTGAAAGCGGTGCAACTCCGTGATTCCAAGTTTCGTTTACGCGCGTACAAACTTCGCCGAACATATAGAAGTTTTCTCCGCCCGCTTCTTTGAAAGCCGGAATAAAATGCCTGTTGAACATTACGCGGCTTACATGCTTTACAGTATCGATTCGGAATGCGTCTACACCCATATCAATGTATTTTGTATAAGCGTCGATAAGATATTTCTGAACGGCAGCGGCTTCTGTGTTCAAGTCAATACAGTCTTCGTGAATTGTTCCCGACTGGCAAGTTTCGTCTTCCCAGTTTCCAAGCCATTCGGTATGGAATTTTTCCGGGTCAAAGAGCCGCAAGTCCGGCCATTGACATCCGTAATAAGCTCTACCTTCTTTATTAAAACCTTTTTGAACGCCCCAGTCAGACAAATTAGGATTCCAAGAGAGCGAAGGCTTCTCTTTTTGCCACAAATCACCGTTGTACCAGGCTTTTCCACTTTTAGGCTCAACATCAAGTCCGTTGTATTCAAAATTAGGATTATACTCATCGTAATAGTTTATTTCGTTGCTTGTTCCCCAATACTGATTGTCACGGTCTCCCCAATATTTAGGAACAAAGAAATTTTTCAATCCGAAACGGCAACTGTGGTTCAAAACTATATCCTGAATAATTTTAATTCCTTTGGCATGCGCCGCATTTATCAAATCCTGATATGTCGCTCCGGCTGATTCCAGACGAGGATCAATTTTTGTCATGTCCCAGGCATGATAGCCATGAAAGTCATAATCAGAACGGTTCAAAACAGGCGGAGTAATCCAAATCGCACTGAAACCCAACGCCTTGATGTAGTCAAGCTTTTCAATCAGACCTTTAAAATCACCACGCCACGGCGGATCATTATTTGCCATATTGCCGGAATTATCGTCCGCACGGCAATAACTGTTGTTTGAAGAATCACCGTCATAAAAGCGAGCCGTCATCAAGAAATAAATTGTTTCCTCGCGGAAATCGACAGCAGCCTTTTCTATGACATTTACAGTAATCTTTGTTTCCTCAGAATCCAAGCCTTCATCATCTGTAACAACAAGAGAAATTGTAAAGCTGCCTTCTGAATCTGGAGCTTTCACAGTGATATTTTCAGATGTTTCTGAACCGGTAATAATAGTCGCGCCAACAACTTTCCACTTGTAACCAGCAACAGTTCCGTTTTTATCGCTCGAATTGCTTGCTGAATACACTTTTTCCGAACCTTTTGAAACTTTTATTGAGCCAGTTATTGAAGCCACAGGTCTGACATTCTCATTCTCTGTTACAACAGAAAGAGTTTTCGGTTCGCTTTTATTTCCAGCCGCATCATAGACAACCGCAGAAATTTTGTGTTCGCCATTTTTTGCAGAGGAAGAATCCCATTCAAAAACCAGGGAATCATTTAATGAACTAAAACTTTTTTCAGAAAATTTTACATCGTCAACAAACAGCTCTGCATTTTTCAATTTTTTATTATCACTTGCAGTCAGCGTAAAAGTAACAGTCCCGGAAACAGGAGACGCAACATTCATCACTAAAGAATTTATTACAGGCGGCTCAGAATCAGTCGGATTTTCTTCATTCCAGACATTATCTTTGAACCACCATTCTCCAGCAGTGCAAGAAAGGTCGTCTGTCTTATTATTTCCGCCATTATTAAAAATCAAGCTGCAGGCAGTTTTTTCAATTACAACATCAAACCAGCCATCGCCATCAGAATCTACCATTGGTTTTCCAGGCCACTTACCAAAAATCTCATCTGATTTTGAAACCCACGCGTAAACATTAGTCCAGCCGGCAGATTTTTCAACATGAACTATAATTTTATCAGTTACTGAAGCAAAAGAAACAGAAGATTCCTTTCCAGAAGTGAATACCGCAGTTTTTTCAGCAACCTTTGTTCCTTCATTATCTAAAAGCAGAACTTTCCATTTTCCTGGCGCAATATTTTTTACAGTTCCGCCTGTTCCGCTCCCAGAGAAAACAGAAGAAGCCGGGTCGCATACTTGAATTTTAAAGTTTGCGTTATCATTGCAGGTAAACGCAAGAGATGCAGGCTCCAAGACATAAAAAGAAGGCTTATCTTTTAAAGTTTTATTCTTAAAATCAGAGACAAGGGATTCTGTATCTATCAAAAACGAAGAAACAGATTTGTCTATCAAACTATCTATTATTTTTACATCATCTTTAGAAATGTTCGAAACCCCATATCCGCTCTTATTCAATTCATAAAAGACATTTCCAAGCGCGGTGGTTTTCCAGTTTACGGAAACATTGACTGTTTTTCCAGCCTCCACATCGCAGACGGCGCGCATTGTTACGCCGAAAATCTCATTTTTTGAAGAATCCAGGGCCTGAACCGTAATGATGCGATTTTTTCCAGCAGGGATATTGTCGATTGTAAGCGTTCCGGTACCGTCTGTTACAGAAATATCTTTTGCAGAAGGTTCACGCCCGGAAGAAATTCCAGCGCCGGTAACGCTCGCAGAGGCAAACTTCAAGGATTGAATATCAAGAGCCCGCTCAGAATCACTTTTAGAAACAACCAGCGAACCATATCCGCCAGAAGACACAACATCCCGGGCATTTTCTTCAAGCTCATTGCTGCAAGAACAAAATGCAAAAAGCACAATTGCTCCAATTGCGCACAAAACTTTTTTCATTTTTCCAACCTTATTTTTTAAATTTAATCCAATAATGCGGAAAGTTTTCCCGTCTTTCCGCATCCATTAATTAGCCCGAATATCAAATTTTTTTTTGCAAATTCTGAAAGAACGCTTTCGGCATATTTCCAATTTGCTCAGATGGATTTGGCTCGCGCTTCGCTTGTATTAATTCGGGTGCTTCGCACTTTAATTAATTCAATCGCCAAAAATCTTCACAAACTGTAAATCTGCCTAGGCTTTTATTTTTTTGCAAAAAACTCAACACTAGGGTTAATTAGAATTTCACGCCGTAATCAGCAGGATTTTTGTCACTTACAAGAATCGGCTGGCTTGCAGTTCCACCAGCAAAAGTAACTTTTCCGCCGCTTACAGTCGCAGACACTCCGTCGTACCAGTTGTAAACCGTAGTTCCATCAGTGAACAAATCTTTTACGTCAACGCTAGATCCGCTGATTCCAATTGCAACCTTGCTTTCGCCGGCAGGGCCGCTGTAAGTTCGTTTTGTAGCCGAACCAGTTCCGGCGCCAACCGCAGGATTAAACTTGCGGAATGTTCCGACTTTACCCCAGTGTTTTGCAGTTTCGCCAGTAGCGGCTGCCCAGTTGAAGTCGCCGCGGGTCATCATGTCTGTATCGCCACATCCAGTGTATGCCAAAGGCCTGCTTGTTTCATCACCGTAATAGATTTGAACTCCGCCTGGCAAAAGTGTAAGCATTGTTCCAACCTCTGACTGATTAGATGCACGGCAAAGCCTTGTATCATGACTTGAAACATAAGTCAAAACATTGTTGCGGTTTCCATTTTCATCCGAATCACCATTTTTGTTGATATTCAGATAACTTTCCCACGTATTTGAACTTGGATAACTTGAAGAAGTTCCTGAACCAGCCGCTCCATTGAAACTGAAGTTTATCATGCTGTCAAATTTTCCGGTTGTATAATAGTCGCCCTGACCAGCTGTAGAAGTCCATCCAAAACATTCACCTGTCATCCAGAATGATTCATCCCAATCTTCAGCGCCTGTATCAGCACCTTTATAAGTCTTATCTTTAGAAGAATCGTTTCTCCAGGCTTCAAGCGCTGCTTCACAGGCAACTTTTAACTGTCCCCAACGGAATGGTTCAACATGTTTTGCAGTATCACATCGGAAACCGTCAATACCCAACTCGCGAACCCATGCAGAAAGCCATACAACCTGATAATCAGCAGGAGCGATATTCTTGTCTGTTCTGTAGTCACCAGAATATCCGTTCCAGTCTGCATTTGCTACAGAAGGATTATAATATTTCGCTTTATAATCATCGGAGTCAACATCATTCCATTTTTTTACAAGAACAGGAGCCATGCCAACACTGCTAGTCAATTCAGTTTTTACGTCAGGCAATCCACCGCAGCTTCCGCCGTATTCAGAACCAGAAGCATAACCGAAAGAACGAATCCATGGACCAAACCAAGTGGAATCCCAATAAGAGTTCTCCCATTTTACAGTATCGTTTGCATACCACTCAACCTGTCCAGATTTAGGATTAGTAGTTTTTTCAAGCCAGCCGTTTTCTGTATGTTCTGTGTAACCATGATTGAATGTAACCATATCCTGCGTATTGTTGTAGCCAACGTGATTCATTACAACATCCATAATTACACGGATTCCTTTTGAATGGCACGCATTTACAAAAGTCCTGAGATCTTCAACTGTACCCATGTTCTGATCCATGCTAGTCCAGTCAAGAGTATAATAGCCGTGGAACGCATAATGCGGGAACGCGCCATTTTTTCCGCCAACCCATCCGTGAGCCTGTTCATAAGGAGCAGTAATCCAGATTGCGTTTACACCAAGCTTGTCAAAATAGTCAAGTTTTTGGGTAAGTCCTGCAATATCTCCACCGTGGAAAGTAGCAACGTTTTCATCACCGCTCAAACCATTTTTTCTATAATAAGAATGGTCATTTGTTGTGTCACCATTATAGAAGCGGTCTGTAAGAACGAAGTATGCGTTTACGTTATCCCAAGTAAATACATCAACTTTAGAAGGATCGATATATCTGCTTGTATATGCCGCAGAAACCATAGTTGTTCCTTGTCCATTTGTTACAGAAGCAGAAACATTAATCGGAACACTATCTGTGGTTATTCCCAAATCCTTTAAAGATTTTGTGAATGTTCCGGCAGTTGTTCCCATGTCATAAGAAGTTCCATTGATTTCAACACTTGCAGAAGAAATCATGTCATTTCCGTCTGTAAATGTTACCGAGATTGAATCTGTAGTTCTGACTTTGCTTCCATCAGCAGGTTTTAATTTTACAGAAGGCTTAACAGGCTCAGGTTTTGTAGTCGGGTCAGAATCATAGAATGCTTTTTCTGCGCCGCACAAACCTTTTGCATCATACCAGAATGTAGCAGATTTTCCAGAATCAATATTTCCGCTGTTACTGTTCAATATGAAAGTAAAATCTTTACCAGCTGTATAGCAATTAGAGTCAAGCTCAAAAACATACCAGCCAGCGTTATAGTTCAAATCAGCCGCAGGTTTCATTACTGGCTGTTTAGTCCAGCTAAAGCCCATCAGTTCTGTAGTTGCCTTGCCGCTTTTTTGCCACAACCAGATTGTCGGAGCAGAATCAGCAGAAACATAAACTCTTGCCCCAGCAACAGGGACGTCCGGATTTATTACAGAAATGCTAACACCAGGCTCTCCGCTTGCAGGCGAAGGATTTGTTTCTGCAGAAGAACTTCCGTCATACCAGAAAGTTCCAGCTTTACCTGTTAGCTCAGAACCTTTCCAGTTCAACTTAAATTTTATAGTTTTACCAGTCGCATAAGAAGAATAGTCAATCATGTACCAGCCGCTGCCATCTGCCATATACTCTGATGTAATAGCTGTCATTTTTGTTGCTTTAGAAGATTCTTTCCAGTTACCACCAGCAGCTTCTGATAATTTTGCTCCGCCTTCTTCCCAAGCCCAAATATCTGGAGCGGCAGAATCCTTTACAAAAATTATTGTACGGCCAGAAAGGTCTGCGCCACCTCCAACAGAATAAGAAAGACTTATTTTTGTTTCTTTTCCAGATACAATAACAACATCTTTTTCGCAAATTTTTGTGTTAGAAGAATCGTATGCAAAAACTTTCCATTCGCCAGGATATGCTTTTAATTCAAAAGAGTCAGAGTCGCTAGAAACCGTCTTTTTTTCAGAAGCGACATCAGTAACTTGAACAGTATAACCATTCACATTACTTGCAGAAACAGTCACCGTTCCATAATTCAAAAGATATGAGCCTGAGCTAGTTCCATTCTTGAAGTCAGAAGCGATTTTTTCGGCATTAACCAGGCTTGCATGAGTATCTTTAGGAATCATTTTCTGGATTGCATCTTTTTCTGCATCGCCATAGGTACTGATATTTACACCAGCTTTTAAAAGTTCATAATAAACATTTGCCAGGGCAGTTGTACTCCATGAAACAGAAACAGTATTTCCAGTTCCTTCATTTACATCTGCAAGAGCCCTGATAACCGCTCCATCCACATTTGACTTTACAGTTACAATTCTGTTTTTTCCAACCAGAATATTTTCAACCGAAAAAGAACCTTTTCCGCCGCTTATTGCAACATTTTCTTTTACAATATCGTCCATTCCGGCGCCGGAAACTGTAACTGTTGAAGTTTTTAAAGTATCAACATCAATTGCGCGTGAAGACTGCAACACTTCCTCAGAATCCTGAACAATTGAAATAGAGCCATATTTTTTTTGACTATACGAATTAGAATCTGATTCCTCAATAAGATTACTGCAACCGGCAAGTGAAAAAAGAGCAACCGAAATGGCTGCAAAAAGTATTTTTATTTTCTTCATTTTCAAATCTCTAAAAAAATAAATAAAAACAGGAAGCCGGCATTTGCCAGCCACCTGATATTAAAAATAGTTAGTTATTAGTTGAAATCAGCAACACCGCCACCTATACCACCAGTGCTACCAGTTACTGTAACTTTTGCATTTTTGGATGTTTTCATAGCAGACTTTCCAGATGGTAAAGTATTTGTAATATCTACAGAATACTCGCCAGAATCATCTGCTGTAGCATTATTTTTTACATAAGAAGCTCCATTTGCATTAGGAATTGACTGTCCATCTTTTTTCCACTGGTAAGAAAGTGTTCCACCATCAGGAGAATTAGCAACAACAGTAAGTTCTATTTTTCCGCCAGCTTTGATAGTACAATCAACCGGGTCTGTTGTAATAACAGGAATTCCAGCATCATCTGAATGTTTTTCTTTTACCTTGCAAATACCACCGTTGGCAGAAGTCTTTTTCTGTCCACCCTTAGAGTTGACAGTAACTTTACAAGTATAATTACCTGTTGCCGTTGGTGTATAAGAAGCGGAAGTCTCGCCAGAAATAATTTCATCATTACCAGAAGAAACTTCGCCAGTTTTATACCACTGATATGTTATAGATTCTACATCAACATTTGTAGAAACAGAAACTTCCAGCATCTCATCCACATACGATTCTTTACTCAGTCCACTAATTGTTATTTCTATTTCGCTTTCTTTTATTTCTATAGTTTTTGAAGCAACTTTCTGGGATTCTTCAGAACCGCTAACAGTCCACAGCATACAATAATAAGAACCAAAATCACCAGGTTTATAAGAAAGAGTTGTATCATCATTTACAACCACTGCACCATTCTTATACCAAGCCGCATGAACCTTTCCTTCTTTTGCCTCAGCTTCCACTTTAATAGCTTCAATAGCACTAGACTTAGCATAAGAAACTTCATTGTCCAAATCCTTTGTAATCTCTGGAGGAGGAAGTTCATTAGCCGCAAGAACAACAATTGAAACAACATTTGATTTTACACTCTTTGAAGAATCTGATGCGTTAGAAACTACTACATAATAGTTACCTTTTTCAGTTGGTGTATACGATGCATTAGTTGCCCCAGAAATAATATTTTCGTCTTTATACCACTGATAAGTCATGCTGCCGCTGGAAATTTCAGCTTCTACAGTCAATGCGGCGATAGTTTCTCCTTCTTTATAGGACGTCTTGCCTGCAACAGGCTGAACTTTAATGACAGGAACAGCCACAGTTTCCGAACCAGAAGAAGAACCTGTTATCTTCACAGTAAATTTAACTTCAGCTTTTATTTTTGGATTTGACTTAGAGCAAACTACAAGAGAATAGCTATAGGTTCCAGGAGTTGACGAAGCTCCTTTCAACCAAATTTTATAAACCTTGAATACATCAATATCCACTGTATCATCAACAGAAAATTCTATCAATTTAAGGTTGTCATCATAAACACCTTTAATATCCAAGTCTTTTAAATAATTTTTACTTGTAACACAAATATACACATCTTCTCCGGAGTTGCGTTCCCAAGTAGTCTTTGGTGAAGCATGAGTATCACAAATCGTAACATCAAACTCAGGAGTCCCCCCCCCCCCCACTGCTTGAATCCGTTTTACAAGACAAGAACATCAGCGACAACGCTGAAAACAAAGAGAGCATCAACAAGAATGCTTTTTTCATTTTTTTCCTCCAAACTTTTTTTATAAAAAGCAAATTGGTTATAAGAATCCGGCTTTTCCCTTACCGGATTTTATACAGATTAGATAAACACTTTTTGAAATCCAAATACTCCATTAGTAATTTTAAAGTCAAATTTCTATATGTCAAATTAAAGATTTGTTATTTTTAAATAACTTAAAAGCGCCGTTCAAGCACGGCTAAAGATTCTTTGAAGTAATTTTATATGGTTGATTTTCCAGCAGACAAACCTTCATGAAATTTCGTACTGGCCAAGCAAAAACAAAAGGGTTTCGCAATTTATTACGCCAAAAGATTTGCAAATCTTGGACATTTCTTTTTTTACGGTCGACTTGCTTGTGGAAAAAGTTTCTGCAAGTTTTTTGTAACTCATGTCTCCCTTTTTATATTCCTTTAAAAGATTTATCTGCCTTTCTGAAAGTCCAAAATCTGAAAGTTTTATGATTTCGCCAGGTTCAGGCAATTTTGCATCTGAAATTCTATGCGCATGAAAAGGAAAGAATTTAGACAGCTTGCTTTTTATTATTACATAAATATGAAAATACGAAAAAAGAATGAAAAACAAATACGCGGTCGCCATAAAAAACATAAAAACATTCTTAAACAAAATCGGCAGAAAGGATATTAACAAGGAAAATATGCAGATAGCGATTTTAACATTCTTTTTTGAATTTAAATAATCGTAGCAGAACAAAAGTATGATTCCAAGACTGTATAAAAAAACGCCCAGAAATATAAGGCTGTTCAGCGTCATAACAATTCCCTGAACAAAAAGAACCATTAAGTGCAAGATACGGATTTTAGGAAACGCAAGAAGAAAAAAGCAGACCGCCGCGCAGGAAATATTTGCGACAGGAACAATGATATTAAAATAAGGAAGATAAGACTTTGAAAAATCTTCTATATTAATACTGATAAAGAAACCGATAAGCTGAACCAGACCCGCGAAAAAAATCATCAGCCGTTCATAATAAACTTTTTTAATATTCATAAAAAAATTATATAACGGGAAAAACATAAATAAAAGAAAAATATCTGACATTTCACAAAAAAAACATTCAGAACAAAAATAACCAGGGACAAATTCTTAAGTAACCCGGTTATTTTTAAATAACTTTGGTTAATTTTTAATAACTTCGGTTATTTCGTATTCCAGCAGGTTTACAACACCGTTTATAAAAATATAATTTTTATATCAAGCTTGAAAAGTTTTCGCATGAAGACTTAAACAAACTTAAAGGAAAAAAAGTATGTTAAAAAAAATTTCAATTATTTTATTTACCACGCTGGGAATAATTTTCACAAGCTGCTCAGAACATCAGGAAACAAAAAATGCATCACAAAACAACGGTAATATTGAAAAAGAGTTTGAACTTTTATCAAGTGAAGCAGAGCTCAACTCATTATTAACCAGAGGGAATGAAGGCATTGTAGACTGGGAACTTTCAAAAGAAATCGCACAGATGCAACTTGACAGTTTTATCGAAGATGGAGATTATCCGGAAACTTCTGAACTTTGGAAATTTCCAATCGGAATTTACAACCAGAACGGAGAAATTCGTTATTATGAATTCCGGGTTCTAAACGATGGTGAAGTTATTGCCGCCATTACAATCAATGCACAAGAAAGTCTTGGTGGTCCAGTTGCCTATGTATTTTCCATGAAAGGATATTTTGACTCCCTTATGGAACTTTACAACAATGGAGCGCTTTCTGAAAATGAAATTCCACGCATAATTGATAATGTTTATCCGAATTATGCAGTAGCGGCATCACAAGTAACAAAAAGTGGAAGCATAACTTTTGAAAAATTGCTTTCTCCAGAAAATGGCGAAGAAGTTCAGGAATTAAACAGCATTATTTCAACCGAAGAATTTATAAGCGAAAATCCGAATGTTTTCACAGAAGAAGAAAAATCTGAAAAGCTGGAAGAAATTTCAAATTATAGACAGGAAATGAACGAGTTTTGGAAAGCTGCAAAAGAAAACAAAGGCAACCTAGGAAACATGGTATTCCGCGGTGGTAGCAAGAAACAAAGAAAAGCTGTAGATTCAAGGAAAATTCAAAATGCAATCAATCATTGCGGAGAGAGAATAGGCTGGAACAAAAAAAGCCATTCAAGACCACTTGGCTATGGTGCATGCGGAGCAACTGTTTCAGGATTCATCTTAGAGTATTTACACGAAAAAGATAAAGACCTTTATACTTGGAATAATATAAGACCTTTCAAGGCTAGAAAAGCCGCATTGTATTCTGCTCTCTCAATTCCAGACGGAACCGACATAACCTGGCCTTGGAATCTTACTGGCGCAGTTTCTAAATATTCAAACTACAAAATAGAAAGCTGTTCTTTCTGGCCAAAAGCAAGCATTAATAACAATATTCCAGGAATCAACCTAAGGGCTCTAAAATTCACAAGCTGGGATGATTTAAAAGGCGGTTTTCACTACAGAAATGTAGTCGCCTATAAAGAAGAGGGCTGGTGGATTTTTAAATGGAAATACATAAAAATCCTAGACGGAAACAACTGCGAGGATGGCTGGGAAGGCTACAACCCATTCTGGCACGTTTCTTCTTATGATGTTGTAAAAAAGTAAATTTCAAATTCAAAGTATGGACTTTTCCATACTTTGAATTCCCAGGAGAAATTTTATGCAAAAAAAACTTATTCTATTTTTATTAACCGGCCTGGCCTTTCTTTTCATATCCTGCCCGCACGACTGCACTCCCGAAGAAATCAAAGTCCGAGGCAAAGACATTGATAATTTGCCTGAATGGACAAAAGACACATTGGTTTCAGAATGGAAACCATGGAACACAGCAGAAACTGCCGAATTCAAAAAACTATTCAAACAAAAAGAAAGCCTGAATTCAGGAGATATAAACTACAGGCTGTTTGTTACAGGACAAAACCTTGTTTTATTTTTTGATGATAAAGAACGAACCGCCTGCAATCCACTATGGATTTGGGTTTCCGGATACGAAATTGGAGCAAACACTATTTCTATTCCTCAAGAAAAGAATGACGAATTTATCTTTACAGGACACGCAAAAAGCAATCACTTTGAAAAGAATACGGAGCAAAACAGAGCATATGTAGAAATTGAACTTCTAAACAAAGAAACAGACGAATGCAATTACATATTAAAAGTTAATGGCATAGAAATTATAAATGAAAAAATGACTGCCTATTTTTCAGAAGACTCTAAAATTTATTACAAAGAACTTATGGACACATTCAACTACTCAGACAACAAGGAAATTGATGCCTATGAAAGTTTCACAGCACCTTATTGCTTTGAATTTTTCGGGGACACAGATGACAGATTTATGGAAAATATGTTCTTGTATTTTGAAGGTCTTTCTAAAGAAAAAACTTATGATAAAACATCAAATTCCTTGACCTACAAGCTCCTTGGCGGAACAGAAAATATGTGCCGCTACATGGACATCAAATTTAAAAATAAAGATGAAATAAATTGCCTCTTCTACGATTTAATTGGCGGTAAGAAAAATATCAGATATGAAGAACCACTGGATTAAATAAAAAATCCATACTTTGTTTTCCCAGGAGAAATTTTATGCAAAAAAAACTTATTCTATTTTTATTAACCGGGCTAGCCTTTCTTTTCATATCCTGCCCGCACGACTGCACTCCAGAAGAAGATAAAAAACTTGGAAAATATATTAAAAATTTTCCAGAGTGGACAAAAGACATCCTTGTTTCGGAATGGAAACCATGGAACACAGAAGAGACTGTAGAATTCCAAAAATTATTCAAGCAAAAAGAGAGCTTAAATTCCGGGAACATAAATTACAGGCTGTTTGTTACAGAGCAAAATATCGTCTTATTTTTTGATGATAAGGAAAGAACCGCCTGCAATCCACTATGGATTTGGGTTTCCGAATATGAAATTGGAGCTAACACTATCTCTATTCAGCAAGAAAAGAATGACGAATTTATCTTTACAGGACACGCAAAAAGCAACCACTTTGAAAAAAATACAGAGCAAAACAGAGCCTATGTAGGAATTAAACTCTTAGACAAAGAAACTTATGAATGCAATTACTTATTAAAAGTAAATGATGTTGAGATTATAAATGAAAAAATGACTGCCTGTTTTTCAGAAGACTCTAAAATTCATTACAAAGAACTTATGGATATTTTTGGCTACACTGACAAGAATAAAATTGATTTATCGCGATATTTTTATACCCCTTATTCTTTAATGATTTTTGGAAATAATGATGATAGATTCAAAACTGATAGGTTTCTGTATTTTGAAGGAATTTCAAAACTTAATTATGACAATGACTCAAAAACATTAACCTACAAACTCCTTGGCGGAACAGAAAATATGTGCCACTACATGGATATACAGTTTGTTAGCAAGGATGAAATAACCTGCCTGTTCTACGATTCAATTGATGGCAAAAAGAAAATTCGGTACACAGAACCATTTAATTAAGGAAAATACAGCACATGAAAAGAATTTTATTTTTAGTCGCGATTTTTTCATTTCTTTTTATAAACTGCAAAAATACCGAAACGGAAAATGATGTTGATTCAGAATATTATAATATCTTAAATCAAAACACGCTTTCTGTTGAGGAAAAATGCAATAACATAACAGAACTTTTTATAAAAAAATACAATGTAAAAACCGCTTTAAGTATTTCTGTACAAAATAAAAATATCAGGTTTTACAAGAACTATGGACTATCAAGCCTTAGCACAAAAAATATTTGCGATTCAGAAACGCTGCACTATATCTACAGCATAACAAAAACATTCACAAGCGCTTTAACTTTGACTTTATGCGAAAATAAAATCTTAGACCTTGAAGATAAAATTGAATATCATTTACCGGAACTTTTTACAGAAAGTTACGCAGGCGAAAAAGATTTAAATCTCTACATAAATAGAAACGCAACTATAAAACAACTTTTAAATCATACAAGCGGAATTTATGATTTTGCAAAAAATTCAAAACTTTATAATACAAGAAACCGAATTTTTACAGAATCATGGAATCCTGAACTTATACTAGATTACATAGAACATCCAAAAGAAAAAACCGGAACTTATTTATATTCAAGCACAAATTATGTAATTTTAGGACTTATAATTCAAAAAGCAACCGGAAAAAATCTGAATATTCTGTTCAATGAATATTTTTACGAGCCTTTAGAATTGTCAGATATTTTTTTAGCTCCACAAGACGAAATAAATTATGACGTCATTTCACATCCACACGTATACCCAAACACAGATTTCAATCTGACAGGAGATGGAGTTACACCAATCGACCTGCTAGATATTTTAAAGCCATTGTCTTATCTGGTCGGAAAAGCCAGTTGGACTAGCGGAGGAATGATAAGCAATGCAGACACAATAAGCAAATGGGGCTACGAATTATACAGCGAACAAGGAAATGCAATTTCTCAAGCTATAAGAAATCAGCTTTACAAAAGCATAATTGATGTAAACACTGACAAATCAGAAATCTATGGCTATGGAATCCGTAAACTTTTTTATGACGAATTTGAATTTACAGGTTCTTATGGACGCAGTGCCGGTAGTGAAAATTTGCTCTTTTATAACAAAACCTACGACACAAGTTTCTGCATTTTATCAAACTGCAACATGAAAGCAAATAAAAGTCCAAATATTGACGAATTATTATTCTGGTTATTTGAATGTGTAAAATTCTAATTCTTTTATTATTTTTAATACCTTTGCTTAGCTGCAAAACTGGCGAACCTGAAACTCAAAAATTATTTATTCACGAAAAAACAGAGTGGACTTATGCAATGTATATGGCAGCAGACAATAATCTGGAAAGATTTGCATTAAAAAACATAAAAGAAATAAAAGAAAATCTGGACTCTCAAAAAATAAATTTTGTAGTTTTATTAGACAGGGCAAATGGCTATGACAAAACAGAAGGAAACTGGACCGATACAAAAATTTTGGAATTAAATTCCGGCACGGAAATAAATGATGACATAATATTAGAACTTGGAGAAAAAGATACAACTGATATTTCGACTTTAAATGAATTTTTAGAATTTGTAACAAAATATTACCCGTCAGAAAAAATTGCACTGAACATCTGGAGCCACGGATTTGGAGTTTATCCAGACTGCAAAATTTTTTATGAATCAAGGTCTTTAATTCAAGATTACACCACCGGATATTCAAATGAATGCGTATTTTCGATTATAGAGTTTGCAGACTGCCTCAGAAACTTCTGCAATATTCAAAACAAGAAAATTGATATTCTTCAATTTGACTGCTGCCTTATGCAAATGGTAGAAATTTTATGGCAGCTAAAAGATTGCGCAGATTTTATCATTGGTTCGCAGGCAGAATTACCCGGAAGCGGCAGCAACTATACAACCCTCTGCAAGAATCTTACATCAAATTTTACAACAAAAGAATGCGCCGCAAATATCGTAGACGACTTTAAGGAAAAGTACAAAAACACTTTAGTATCCTGCTCATATTCCGCTGTAGATATGAATAATTTTCAAAAATTCGCAAACTCATTTAACTCTTTTTTTAATAACATTTCCGAGAACACAAACATTAATTTTTCCCTGTTAAAAAATAATATAGAAAAATCTTATAAATATGACAGCAATTTCATAGAATACATTGATTTAATAAATTTTCTTTCAATTTTTAAGGAACAACTTACAAATAACCACAAAGAAGAAGAAGTTTTTTTTCAACTTACAGAAAGTTTCAATGAAATAACTCTTAGCTCTTATTCAGGAAACTCTTACTCCGAAAAAATAAATGGTATCGGCATAAACATTCCCTACAACGAAAAACTTTATTCATATTACAACCAGCAAGCTGATGATTACCTGGACATTTATAAAGACACATCATTAATTCAAATTATAGAAAAAATCGTTTTTGCTGAATGAACTCAATACGCCCCACTTCGTTCACTTTTCAAAAAGTACCTGCAAAATCTTGTTCACTTTTGAAAATATTTGACAAACGGTGTTTATTTTGTTAAATTAACAACATCTTGAGATTTGGAGAACTATTTTGCGTAAACCAAACTTAGAAATTGCGGCAAAAATAAAGGCGGCGGTAGAGGAACTTCTTAAGGAAAAAGACTCTTCTCTGATTGGAATGCGCGATGTCGCGGAAAAATGCGGCATTTCGGCGGCAAATATTTACCATTACTACAAGAACAAGGATGAAATGCTAAAAAATATAGGCATTCAGCCAAAACCAGAAGAAATGACTGCCAGAAAAGACAGCCGAAAGAGGATTGAAATGAAAAAAGTTACAGCAATGATGAACTATCGTCCTGAAATCAAAGTTGTTGACGCAACACTGCGCGACGGAGGACTTGTAAATGACTTTTTCTTTGCGGATGATTTTGCAAAAGCTCTTTACAATGCAAACACAAAAGCAGGCGTTGACTACATGGAATTCGGCTACAAGGCAGACAAAACCCTGTTTGATGTGAATAAATTCGGGCCTTCAAAATTTTGTGATGATGATTATATCCGTGGCGTAGTTGGCGACGGCGAGCGAAAAGTAAAAGTCGCTGTTATGGCTGATGTCGGACGCTGCAACTACAAGGAAGATATTCACGAGCGCGCAGAATCCCCGGTTGATTTAATAAGGGTTGCAACCTATGTCCACCAGATGCCTACCGCAATAGACATGATTGAAGACGCGCACAAAAAAGGTTACGAAACAAGCTGCAACATAATGGCTCTTTCCACGGTACAGGAAAATGACATAAGGGCAGCGCTGGATATGGTCGGACAGTCATCTGTTGATGTAATTTATATTGTAGACAGCTACGGTTCGATTTACCCGGAAGAAATGGCCAGAATCTGCGACTTGTACGGAGAATACGCCGCCAAATACAACAAAAAACTTGGAATCCATGCCCACGACAACCAGAAACTCGCTTTTGCAAACACAATTGAATGCGTAGGCGACAATGTTGATTACCTTGACGCGACATATCTTTCCATGGGACGCGGCGCCGGAAACTGCGCAATGGAACTGCTTCTGGGATTCCTTAAAAATCCTAAATACAATGAATATCCTGTCCTTGAATTTATTGAAAAACACATGATACCGATGAAGGAACAAGGCGTTGTATGGGGCTATGACCTTGAATATCTTTTAACAGGACTGTTCAACCAGCATCCAAGAACTGCAATCGCCTACTCTAAAGAAAAGAGAAAGGACATAACAGAATACTTCAAGGAACTTACAAGCCAGGAATAAAGCATTGAATCCGGCTTCCTTATAAAACGAACGCTACCATGGCAACATAAGACCAAGGCAGCGTTCGTTTTTTTTAGACTAAAATTCAACCTGCCGCTTGTTTACGGCTGATAAACCAGCGGCTTCAAAATCTAGCAGAGCTCTAAAAATGCCTTTTTTACAAACTGATTAAAATTCCTTGTGTCAGACTTCAGGGTTTTCAAGAAGCTGCTGTCGTTCAATGTTCCAAGAACGGCCGTCATTTCTTCCTTATTTTTATACGTCATGCAGCGGTAATAATCTGTAAAATCTTTTTCGCGGCTGGAAACCGAAGAAGAATACATTTCATCCGAAACAACCGTAACATCATTCACAATATCCTTAAAAATATCCCGCGAAAAATCCCCGATTTTCGTTGAATAAAGTTCCTCCAGAACAAAAATTGCGTAGCGGGTTTTATACCCAAGGTATTCCGACTGACAGGCATTGTAAAATTCGTGCACGCCGTCCCAGGTTTTTATCTCTTCCGCTTTAATTTTTTCAAAAAGCTGGCTTATTTTTTCTTCCGGAATTATCTGACCGCCAACATTCTGCCATTTTGTGTAAAGATTGATTTTCATTATCTTTTTAATCAAGTCAGGAGAAATGCTGTCCGTGCAATTTGCCGCGCAATATTCCTGAAGAGTGCTTGCCGCAAAATACTTTAATATCTTCCGGTAGGTTTTATATCCCTGAACCGGCTTGTATAAAGTCGCCCCATATTTTTTCTGGGAAAGCATATCCACAAAAGTAATTTTGGAATCCGGATTTTTATGAAGAAAATCCTTCGCTTCCTGAAAGCGCAGTCCAAGCTGGGAACTTGCAAGCTCAATAATCCGGTTTATCGCATACAGAATTTCCTGCATCGTGTCCGGAGCAAAGGGATTCATCTCTATATTCTGAACTTTTACAAAACGCTTGTCCCTTTTTGCAAATTTGTATTTATTGCGCACAATCGCAAACATATCATACATAAACCACCATGCCGGAAGAATATGGACAGGACTTTCAGGATTTTCACCCGGAGCAAGCAGGCAGAACGGATACTGAACATTCAGCTCATGCTGATACGAACCTTTTGAAGCAAGAACGAAGCTTGAAAAACGGCAGTTGTGCTTAAAATCAGAGCAAAGCCCCGGCCAAAATCCGCGGTTTGCAATAATTTCGCCATCAGGGCTTCTGGAATTGTGGTTGCTTCCGATTGTGGCGCCGGCGGCAATATTGCTCTGCCCCATTACCGTTGACGCAATAAGAAACGAAGAGTTGTGGTGCTGCTCGTGAAACGGAAAAATCATATTGTTCAAAAGCTCGCAGCAGGAAACAGTGGAATTGTCGCCCAGGAATGAATTTAATAGCCGCGCTCCGTACTTCAACTGACAATTCCTGCCAATCACAAAGCGGATTGCAACCGCCTGATAAAAGACGTGGCTTCCGGCATTCATAATGCCATTTACCATTTCCACGCCTTCGCCAATCTGGCTGACTTCATCCGCATCGGAAAGAATCGTAACGTTTTTTATTTTTGACGCTCCTTTTATGTATGCGAAATTCCCGATTTTCGCGTCTTTTATTGTGAGCGAATTTTTTATTACAACATCATTTCCAATTATTCCGCGGATATTTTTTTTGTCAGATTTTTCGCCGTCCGTAAGTTTTACAAATTTTTTCAGCAATTCCGAATCATCCCTGTTCGACGACCAGAGGAATGCATCAGCCGGAATCATTTTTTCAAACGGAAGAACCGCACGACCGTCGTTTTCGTTAGCTACGCCAATCCATTTTCGCTCAGATTCTTTTTCTCCGTGAAAAATATAGCCGTTGCCGAATTTAGCGTTTTCCGTGCAGCTGAGCTCCTGAATATTAAAAAGCATTACCCTGTCGCCAATAACATAGTTTTCAAGGTACGAGACATTGTGAATGGCATTGTCGCCACCGACAACAGAATTCCTAAGCAAAGAATTTACAATTCCTGTCTCAAGTTCAAGGCTGTGATATTTCAGCTTCGCATATTTCAGCCTTCCGATGACAACAAATCCTTCAAAACGTGAATTCCTGATTAATTCGCAGTCAAAATCGCCCTTTTCCAAAGGAACAAAAACATTTTCCCATGACGAAAATTCACTTGTATTCTGATTTTTTTTAAGAATTTCAATTTCCTGCGGCGTAAGATGCCGTTTTCCTTCAACCATGCAACTCAAATCATCAGGAAGCTTAAAAATTTTGTTTTCTTTTTCAATAAAAGTAATATTTGGCATAGCCAAGATTATAACACAGGGGAAAAGGTTTATAAATACAAAAAAAATGCTATAATTTTAAGCATGAAAAAAATCATTTTGGCGATTTTCCTGGCATTTTCAGCCTTTCTTTATGCGGAATCAAATTTTTTGAACGAATATAACTATGCAGAATACACTCTTGAAAACGGCATGCAGATTTTTGTGCTGGAAGATTTTTCCTCCGCGCCGGTACAGGTTGAATTTTCCGTGCATGCGGGAATCAGCGCGCAGAATCCAGCCACCACAGGATTTTTTCCGTTGTACACAAGGCTTTTTAAATATGGAGCAGAAAAAAATTCTTTTTTGCAGAATTTAACTTCTGAATGCAGTGCGGACTCTTCAAATTACAGAATTTCCGTCTCGCAGGAACTGGTTTCTTCAACTTTTGAGATTCTTGCAAGGTGCGCGTTTTCACCGTTTTTTGCAGAAAAAGATATTCTGCGCGAATATTCAGCCCTAAAAAACGAGATAATGCAATATGCGCCGACACCGGCAGCGTTTATAAATACCGCGATAGATTCCCGGATTTTTTCGGAAACGCCGTGGAAACTAGACTCAGGGATATATCCGCAAATTTTTACAAAATCAACGGCCGCAGAAATACGCTCGATACTTTCAAGAATCGGAAAGTTCTGGTACACGCCCCAGAACAGCGCAATTTTTGTAAGCGGTCCTGTAAAAAAAGAAGAGATTTATGCGCTGGCGGAAAAAACTTTCGGTTCATACAAGCCGGCGGCGAGCTTCGCGCTTCCGGAAAAAGTAACGGCAACCGGAAAAACAAGGAAATTCATTATGCACGACTTGCAGTTCAGCGAAGATATGACGCAAATCGTGATTGAATACACGGGGTTAAACTTTAACCAGGCGAGCCTTGCGGCGGTGGCATACAACGCAGATTCTTCAACGCTAAAAAAATCGCTCTGCGCAGAACATATACTGAACATCCGCGGACCGGAATATATCAACGTTTCTTCCACGCGCCATAACGGCTGCGCAAGGCTTATTTTTCAAACGCTGCTGGAGCAGAACCTGCGCTCACCGGTCGAGCAGGCGGAAACCTTTATAGAAGCAATAAAAAAATCACCGGAAACAACAGATTCATCGGAATATCAGGCTACAAAAAAAATTCTGCATGACAACTTCCGCGAAACAACAGCAAATTCAACGAATTTTATAAATTCGCTCGCTTACTTCTGGGCAATCGACCCGCTTCTTCCTGGAAATGACGAAAAAGAAATCCTTCTTGCGCAAAAACTTTTGAGTCAACCGGAAAAAATCACTTCAACCGACGAAAATTCGCTTAAAACATCTTTTGAAAATGAAACGCCTTTTATATTTGTCCTTGTGAATACAAAAAATTTTAAAAAATACAAAAGCGACTACAAGCGACTCGGATATGAGGAAATAAATTCAAAGAACGGCTCGTGGTTTACGCAGGAACTTTATAAAAATGCGCTGAAAGAAATTTCCGCGGAAAAAAAAGAAATTGAACAGCAAAAAACAGAATCTGAAAGCGCAAGAAATATTTTTCTGGAAGAAAACAGAAATTCATTAAAAACCATTGAGCTTTCAAACGGAATTCCAGTAACCGTAAAGACGAACAGAATGACAAACGGAGTTTCAATCCTTGTTTCAATTGACGGAGGAAGCCTTGCAGACAAAAACAGACCGGGTTTTCAAAATGTAATGGCAAACGCAATCGCCTCAAACATCCGGAAAGAAATAATCAAATACAAAACGCAGCAAATCATCTCCGGTAATCCGGCAGTCTATGCGGAGACAAGTTTTTCAGACAACAAAATAATTGTTGAATGCGAAAAAGAAGACATTTCGCTTTGCATACGCTCAATTTCCGACGCGCTTATTTTTGGAGAAATAACGCCCGCAGAAGCCGACAGCTACGTTTATTCAGCGCAGACACAAAAACGTCTTTCGGGGGCAAGCCCATTGAACCAGATGACATTCCGTGCGATTAAATACTTTTACGACTCAAACTTTATACGGAATATTTTTGACACGGAAAAGGAAATTCTCCAAAAAACTTCATACAACGATATTCTTGCTGAATATCCAAAATTTCTGGATGCAAGCCTTTACAGTATTGTCATCGCAGGGAACACAGATTCAGAAGCAGTCCATTACATCCTTGAAGAATCCTTGGGAATCCTTGCCGCGCAGACAACACGAAACGACTCCCGAAGAAAAGAATCTGTTCCAAAACCGGATTTTCCGGCAAAAACAAGAAAAATCAACTTAAAAATCAGGCATCTTTTTTATACGGACGTAAAGGCCGAGGATGCCGGTCCTATGCCGGCGGTTCTTGTTCCAACTAAAAATTTTGCAGACCCAGTCCAGTACTGGTTCAAAGCACCGGAGGCGGATTCTGAAGAAGCCGTAATTTTTGACGCGCTGATTCTAAGGCTTTCAGAAAATTTAAATAACGCCGGGGCGGAAACAAAAATATTTTTGCCGGCCAAAGACTTCCGCTGCGGTGGAATCACTTTTTTAAACGTTGAGCATACCAATTATATAGAAGAAACTTACAAAAAAACGCTTTCTGAATTTGTAAAAAAACTGGAGGATTCAGAGCCTTCGGTTTTTGAAGCGGAACGGACAAAAAACGCATGGATTTTAAGCAGGCTTTCCGGGTCTAAGACAAACACCGGAACTGCCAGAATAATTTCATCGTCAAAAACTGATGAAAAAAATTATCTTGATGAATATGAAATTCTTGAACGCGCCGGCAGCAAGGATTTCCTTCGCGCGCTGAACGAATATTTTCCGCCGGAGCCGCTTCTTCAGATTTTTTCCAGCGATTCAAAAAAATAAACGGATTCCGGCTCAATAGCCGGCGGATGACACTTTTGTACGGATAAAACCATATTCTGTCAAAAGATAATTCATCCTGAAATCGCTTTTTTCAACCGGAACTGCTTTTGTAACCACATTAACCGTACAGACTCCGCAAAAAATATGATTTTCATGCGAAATCCTGTTCAAATACCTGTCGTAGTAACCTTTTCCACGCCCAAGCCGCGCGCCTTCCAGATTAAAAACAAGTCCTGGAACAAGAAAAACGCATTTTTCCGGAATTTTTTCCGGCTCGACTTTTTTATTTTTTACGGAAGGCTCAGAGATTCCAAACTTGTTGTCATCAGAAAACGATTCTTCCAGCGAATCAATAAAATAAAAATCCATTTCGCCGGAATCGTCCGACATCCGCGGAAGAGCGACCTTTTTTTTGTCATCCAGCGCTTTTTTTATAATCAAGGACAAATCAACTTCATCAGAAAGCGCCATATATGCAAAAATAATCTGCGCTTCCGCATATTCCTTGCTTTTCAAAAAATAATCCGCCACAGTTTCTGCGCATTGAAGGCCAAGCGCCTTGTCCTCAAAATATTTTTTCAGCTCAAGCCTTGCCCTTTTTCGCAAAACAGATTTCTGCTCAGCAATCGAAACATTTTCCATGCCAAAATAATAACAGAGGGAAACCTTTGTGTAAATTTGACAAAGACGCTTTTTAGCCTTAATTTCGAGTTTTTTTTACAAATTATGAAAGAACGCTCTCGGCAGATTTCCAATTTGCTCAGATGGATTTGGCTCGAATTCGGGTGCTCCGCACTTTTATTAATTCAATCGCCAAAAATCTTCACAAATTGTAAATCTGCCTGCGCTTTTATTCTTTTTACAAAAAAAACTCGACATTCGGGCTACTTAAATTATTTATAATGTGTTTTCCCGGTTTTTATTATACACTGAAAACAAATTCTGCTATACTTTTTGTATGTCTCTTAATTGCAACGAAATTGACAAAATTCTTGAAGAATTAAACCTGACAGGCTATTTTATTCAGGATATTATTCAGCCCGGCTATGACACAATCGCGTTTTATCTTTATGGAAACGGCGAGGCAAAAACCGTGCTTGTATGCACGGCGCAAAATTCTTGCAGAATAAACGAAACCAGACGAAAAATCATAAAAAATGACAAACCGCTGCGCTTTATGGAATTTTTAAAATCCCGGATAAAAGGCTCACGGATAACGGCTATAAACCAAATCGGGCGGCAAAGGATAATCTGGATGGATTTAGCGCACGGCGATGAAAATTTCAGAATCTACATAAGGCTGTGGTCCAACGCGGCAAATATAATTGTGTGCGACGGGCAGGACAATATTCTTGACACAATGTTCAGGCGTCCTGCAAAAGGCGAGACAACCGGTGGCAAGTTCGTAATTCCGGAAGAGAAAAATGAAACCAAAGAATGGCCGGTCCGCGATTTTTCAGAAATCGCAGAAGAATTCAAAAAAAATCATCCGGACGGGGCGGAACTTTCTTTCAACCAGAAAGTTGACATCTGGTACGGAGAACATGCGCAGAATCTTTCGCGGGAATCGCTTCTTATTCAGGCTGAAAAATGGTTCAACGCAACCCACAGCAGAATGAGCGCAGCGCTTGAAAAACTCAAGAAAAAGCAGACTGATTTTGAAAATGCAGGAAAGTTGAAACATTACGGAGATTTAATTCTTTCTTACAGCTATCTTCTGGATAAAAATTCCAGTTTTTTGGAATGCGAGGACTACGAATCCGGGAAAACCGTAAGAATTCTTGTCGACCCGAAAAAGAACGCCCAGGAAAACGCCGCGGAATACTACGAAAAATACAAAAAAGCGCAGTCTGGCGCAGAAAGCCTAAAGCACGACATTGAGCTTGCCTGCAAAAAAATTGAAAAAGTAGAAAAAATGTATCAGGAAATGCAGAATGAAAAAAATCCTGTACGAATTGAACAGCTTCTTAGAAAAGACACAACTCCAAAACAGCAGAAGAAAAAGGAGCACCCCGGCCTTGATTTTATAGTGAACGGCTGGTACATTCTGGCAGGCCGCGATGCAAACGAAAACGACGAACTGCTGAGGCATCACGTGCGCGGCTCAGATATGTGGTTTCACGTGCGGGATTTTCCGGGCGGATATGTCTTTGTAAAGCATCGTCCGGGAAAAACAATTCCGCTGGACATTCTTCTTGATGCGGCAAATCTTGCCGTATATTATTCAAAGGCTAGAAATTCAGGAAAAACCGACCTTTACTATACGCAGGTAAAATATTTGCGCCGTGCAAAAAACGGGCCGAAAGGACTTGTTATTCCGACCCAGGAAAAAAATCTTTGTATAACTCCAGATAAAGAAAGGCTAAGGCGGCTGGATTCTATACGCCAGGAAAACGAATTATGAAAAAAAATAAAAAAACTCAAAAACCGTTCGCAGATTTTTCAGCATCCAGGACTTTCCGAAGGATGATGTTCATTCCACAAAACAGAAAAGAATTACCTGCGCTTGCAAAAAGTGTAATGTCGAACTTTTTTATAATCCAGCAAAAGCAGAAATTTGGAATTACAGACATTCCGGTTGTGCAGGTCGACCACAGGCTTGACGGACAGATTCCATTTGTTCCTTCAAAAGTAAAAATCTACCTTGATTTTATCTGGTTCATAGCAAGAACGATGGATGTGATTTTTGAAAAGATTGAAAGACACACGGCAATTGCCGCCCTTGCCGAATTTGAAAAATTCATTACGGAACTTTACAGGCAGGCCGGAACAATTTATTCAAAAACCCTAACAACAACTGAGCGACCGAAATATTTTTCCTCGCCAAGATTTATGATAATCCACGCGTTTGATCCGCATTTACTCTGCATACCAAGCCTTCACGTAGCGATTGTGGCGGGAACATGGGCCTTTGTACGGAAACTTTTAAAATCAACTGAACTGAACCAATATGAAATACAGGAATTTCTTGACGAAATTTATTTCGGGGCAATTAAAATTTCAGAAAGCGTTCTTTATGTAAAGCAGCACAGCATAAACTGCGTGGCCGCGGCGTTATATTTTCTTACAGCAATAAACGAACAGAATTTCTTTTCTGAAAAAGATGCTGAAAATTTTATAGACCGGCTGTTTCAGGATGCGACCGATATTTTTCCTTCCGATGTGCAGGAAATTCACGATTATATGAAAAAAATGTACAAAGCCCTGATAAAAGACAAGAAAAAAGCTGAAAACTGGCAGGCGCCAATTTTCAGCTGGTTGAACAGTTACAGCAACTAATTAGAAGCGTTCTGTCCTGTTGTTCTTCTTCTGCTTGTAAAGCCCTGCCGAGCCTGCGCGAACAGAGCGTTCTGTCTGATTGTGGACATTAGGTCTTGAACGACGCCTGTTTCCACCGCGCTCATCGCGACTTCCGGCATCCTCAAATTTTCTGTCGCGTCTTCCGTGGTGTCTTGAACCGCCAAAATCGCCTCTGCCTCTTCCGCGTCCGCCACGACCGCCGCCAAATCCGGCATCGCTTTCCTTTACGTCAATATGCATATGCGGAACATTCTGGTTTTCTTTTGCAAAATCCAGCGCGCGTTTTGCGGCTTCTTTTGGAAGGGAAACCAATGTAAAATTTGAAGAAATATCGATTCTATCAACAAGCCTGCCAGGAATATCCAGCATTTTGCTAAAATAATCGGCAACAGCCCGTGGATTATATCCGTCGCGGCGTCCAATCTGAATATAAATTCTTGTCTGGTTTGAAGGACTTCCCTGCTGCGAAATTTTTCCGTAGCGGGATTTATTAAGTTTTTCACCGTAAAGAACAGAAAGAACGGAAGCAAGAACTGAATTCGCATCGTTATTTTCCGTCAGCTCCGCAGCCATTTTTTCAAATTCTTCAGACGCTTTTATAAGATTCGGTTCTTCGCCAGAAAGCCCAAGCCGTTCCTTCAGCTCGCCAAAAATGCGGCCGCGCTTTTTCTCAAGAACTTCATCAATGGAAGGAATTTTTTCTTCCTTCATTTCTCCCTTGCTAGCCTTTCTGACCGCACGCTGAAGAAATCCCAGTTTTCTGGTTTCCTGAGGCGCAACAAACGTTACAGCCACACCTTCTTTTCCGGCGCGGCCTGTTCGCCCGATTCTATGCACATAAGTCGCTCCGTCAAAAGGAAGCGAATAGTTTACAACATAATTCAGATTTTTAATGTCGATTCCGCGTGCGGCAACATCCGTAGCAACAAGAATCCTTGTTTTTTTAGTTTTAAACCGCGCAATGATTTTTTCACGCTGCGCCTGGGCAATATCGCCGTGCAGGGCCGCGACATCGTAACCTTTTTCGTCAAGCGCGCGGGTAACATTATCCGCATCATGCTTTGTCTGCGTAAATACAATTCCGTAAAAATCATCCGCAAAATCAATAAGACGCACAAGCGCCTCGATTTTATCGCCTTCGCGGACAACCCAGAATTTCTGGTCAATCAGCAAAGGTTCGTCCACAACGCCTTCTTCTTCAACAATCTCGTAATCGCCCATAAATTCGCCGGCAATTTTAAGGATTGGCGCAGGCATTGTCGCGCTGAACAAAAGGATTCTTGCGTCCGGGTTCGCCTGTCTGAAAATTTCCTCAATATCATCAATGAATCCCATATCGAGCATTTCATCGCCTTCATCAAGGATAAAATATTCAATCTTGCTGATATCAAGAGTTTTTCGCTCAAGGTGATCCTGTATTCTTCCAGGCGTGCCGACAACAATCTCAACGCCTTTTTTCAAATCCCTGATTTGCGTTGAATAAGATGCGCCGCCGTACAAAACGCAAGAACGCGGAGATTTTCCTTCGGTAAAAGACTGAAGCTCCGCACAAGTCTGAATCGCAAGCTCGCGCGTCGGTTCAAGCACAAGCGCCTTTACAGTACCGGAAGAACCCCGCAACTTTTGAATAATCGGAAGCCCGAATGCCGCTGTCTTTCCAGTTCCGGTTCTAGCCCGGGCAATAATATTCGCATCTCCATTCAAAAGGCGCGGAATCGCCAGAACCTGAATCGGAGAAGGAACTTTAAATCCTTTTTTTTCTACCGCGGCAAGAGTCGGCTCGTCAAGTCCTAAATCTTCAAAAGAAATATCCGCATCGGTTTCCGCGTTCAATTCATCCTGAACTTCAATTCCATCCTGATTTTCATCCTGTGGTTCAATCGGCACAATTTCATCATCTAAATTTTCGTTTTCGTTACTCATTTTTTCCCAATAAATAAAATATAAAATTAAAAAAGGTAGGTTCTTAATAATAGAATATTCCGCGTTTTTATACAATCGAAAAGAACAAAATTGAAAATTTATGAAAACTGTGATATACTCGAAGAGTATGAGTAACATAAAATTTAGCATTGACGAGAAAGTCGTTTATCCAAGTCAGGGCGTTGGCTTAATCACAGAAGTTTTTGAAAAGAATTTCCGTGGAACAACAATGACGTACTATAAAATTTATATCGAAGTTTCAGATATGGTCGTTCTTGTTCCAATTGAAAAAGCCGAGGAGCTTGGAATCCGGGCAATCGTTGGCGCGGAAGAAGCGGAAAAAGCGCTGAATTCACTTTCAGACGACTTTGAGCCAATCACTTCAGACTGGAAATTACGCTACCAGATGAACCTTGACCTTTTGAAAAAAGGAACAATCGCAGATATTGCGGCGATTGTGCGCTGTCTTTACAACCGTTCAAAAGTAAAGGAACTTCCGATTCTGGAGCGAAAACTTTATGACCAGGCAAAAAAACTTCTTGAAGACGAAATTTCAATAGCAATGGGTCTTTCTGAAAAAGAAGTTGAATCTATGATTCACGTAAAACTTGAGCCGCCTGGAGCCGCTCCAAAAGTAAAGCATATTATCGAAGATTTTGATGACGAAGACGACGATTTAATGAACGACGTTTCTTCAAGGAAAAATAAACGCGATGACGATGATGAGGATTCGGACGAGGACTCAGACGAAGTTTCATCGGATGATATTGACGCTGAAGAAGATTTTGGCGATGACGAAGAATAATTCTTCAACCGCAAATGTCATTATTTGCGCCGCCGGTTCTTCAACAAGAATGGGCGGCTCTATAAAAAAAGAATACCTTCCTTTAGATGACGGCACAGTTCTTTCTGAAGCCGTAAAGAAAATTCTGGATTCAGTAAACGTTGAAATTCTGGCAATCGCAATTCCTGCTGGCGGTCAGGAGGAAGCAAAAAAAGCGCTGTTTTCTGACAATTCAATGGAACAAAAAATGCAGGACACAAAACTGATTTTTACCGCCGGCGGCGCAACAAGGCAGAAAAGTGTTTTTAATGCCTTGCAAGCAATTGCCGCTCATGAGCCAGAATCAGACCTGGTCTTAATCCACGACGGCGCGCGTCCATTTGTTACTGAAAAAATCATAAAGGATACGCTGGAAGCGACGGAAAAATGGGGAGCCGCTGTTCCCGGAATCACACCGGTCGACACGCAAAAACTCATGAATGACAGCGGATTCATTGAAAAACATCTTTTGCGCTCGCAGATGACCGCCGTCCAGACTCCTCAAGGGTTCAAACTTAAAGAACTTTTAAAAGCGCACAAAGCGGCGGAAAATGACGGAAAGGAATATACGGACGACACCGAAATCTGGGGAAAATACTGCGGAGACGTAAAAGTCGTCCAGGGGGATTCCTGCAACAAAAAAATCACTTACACAGGCGACTACACTTTCGGAAAACAAAATATGAACATAAAAATCGGTTTAGGCTACGACTTGCACAGGCTGGTTGAAGGAAGAAAACTTATTATCGGCGGCATAGAATTTCCTTTTGAAAAAGGAGAGGACGGTCATTCAGACGGCGATGCGCTCCTTCACGCAATTACAGACGCCCTTCTTGGAGCAAGCGGACTTGGCGACATCGGAAGTTTTTTTCCACCGGAAGACAAAAAATGGAAAGACGCGGATTCTGTTGAACTTTTAAAAACCATCTGGAAAAAAGTCCGCGAAAACGGCTGGAACCTGATAAACCTTGACTGCGTTGTAAAGCTTGAAAAACCGAAATTCCTTCCAGAGCGGCAGAATGTCATCCAGAACATCGCAAACGCACTGGGCGTTGAACCGGAAAAAATATTTGTAAAGGCAAAAACCGGCGAAAAGCTCGATTCCGTAGGAGCCGGAAATGCAATAGAAGCGTGGGCAACCTGCCTGCTTTCACGATAGAACAGCAAGAAAGAATTGTTTTACCCGGCACTCAATCGCCGGGCAATTTTTCCGCGCGCAGATTACCACTGCCGATGTGAGTCCGGCAAACTTCTACGCATCAGTAGACAACACAGACAGATTCACGGTCCATCTTTCCTTTAAGAGTTCCGTTTTCAACCTTGAACTTCTTTCCGTTGGCCTTGTCAATATAAATGCCATCCGCAAAAGAAACAGGAATCTCTACTTTTACAGAATTTTTATGCGCATTTATAAGCACAACACCCCTGTCGCCACGTTTTATTCCGATAACAGCATTGTCCTTTCCGTTATTAACAAGCTCCTCCGGTTCACCTGCCATCGCCGCGCGGAATTTATTCACAGCGACAACCTCCGGATTCATAAATTCATTATTTCCAATATCGCCGATTTTAGAAGCCCCCGGAAATTGAACAGCTTCCTTTCCCTGCGGCCGGCTAAAAAATAATGGAGTTCCCCCTGCCCTTGCCGCAATAAGCGCCCATCCCATTCTTAGCTGGGCATTAGTCAAATGCGCCGATTCACCGTGATTTGCGTAAGTATCATGACTTTCAACCCATGTTACAATATTTACAGGAGCAGCCGGATGCCGCCAGCTCTTCATTCCTTTTGCGCTGAACTTTGCGCTTGCAAGGGCGGAACGAAGAATCGAACCGTAATCGCTTGCTGTAACAGGCATAAGCATTCCGTAGGCGTCTTCCCGGGAATTTCCGCCCTGAAGAACTTCGCCATAAATAAAAAGCTCATCGCTGTTCTTTTTCATAAAAACGCCGTTTACAGGTTCTTTTCCCAGAAAAATCGGCCAGAAGTTGTTTTCCTTTGCGTACGGATCCTTAGGGTCGTCAGGAAGTCCGATATGCTTCGCTGTGTCATAACGGAATCCGTCGGCACCGCAGTCAATCAAATCGTTCACGTACTTCATATAGTAAGCCTGAAAATCCGGATTTTCCGTATTCACATCAGGCAATCCGCCCATCTGCGCCGTTGTGCATTCAAGCCTGTCCGAATAGCTTCTGATTCCGTGGTCGTTATTTTTATGATAGAGTTTTTCCAGCCCGCCAACAGCATTAATCAAATCCGGAGAAACCTCATTAATGCGCGGCGTCGTATGGTTCGGAAGAACGTCAACAATAACGCCGATTCCATATTCTTCCGCCTTTTTATTCATAGAAATAAAATCATCGCGTGTTCCAAGCTGGTAATTGCCAATCTTCCAGTCAGTCGGCTGATAATGATAATACCACTTTCCGTTCAAGTCTTCGCTGTAAATTTCAAGTCCGCCATAATCACCGACAAGGCAAGTATTCGCAGGAGAAGTCTGAACCGCCGAAAAACCGGCGGCGGCGATTTTATCCATATTTTCTTCAATTGTTTTAAATGACCAGCACCATGCATGCAGAATCGCGCCATCCTGAATGGATTTTCTTGTCTGCGAGAAAGCTCCGGAACAAGCGGCGGTTAAAATCACCGCAAAAATAAAATGTTTTATTTTTTTCATAGAAATAATTATATATTATAAATTGATTTCCACAAAGAAAAATACTTCACCGCACGGAAAACATTATAAAAACCCTACATTTCTGAAGGCAGCTCCAGAATAAGACTTATTTCGGTCGAAGTGCGTTTCATCGCCCTGGCAATCTGGGCGGTTGTCCATCCCTGGCGCGCAAGATTTTTTATCTGCTCGCGTTCCTGAGGAGCGATAAACTGGCTGTCCGCCTCCGGATTTTTCTTTACATCAATATTTACCATGGACTGAACAAGCTTAAGTTTTCCGTCTAAATCCTTGTCCATTTTGGCAAGCCGTTCTTCAATCCTTCCTACGCCGCTTCTCGCCGAATTTATTTCTTCCAGCCGATGTTCGGTTTCATTAAGGATTTCCTGAAGACTGTTCAATTTTGCCGCGGCGTCGCCGATTTTCGGTCCGTTTTTCAAAAGCTCGTCAACGTTGTTCTGCACGTCTTCTATTTCTTTTGGCAGAGTCTCGCTTTTTCTGGCGCAATCTTTAAGCCTGTCCTCAATAGCCTTTAGATTTTCAAAGGAAGTGTCCACATCCTTCAAAACACGGTCAATCACAACGTTTTTCTGCTCAAGCCTGTCATAACGCTCCGAAATGGTTGAAAGGGTATCCTGAAAATCCCGTACCTGGACTTCCATAGACTGAAGGCCATCGAACGTTGAATTCAACTCACGGATTTTTTCATCAATCTGTCCGCTCAGGGAAATCATTTTTTCATAACGCTGGCCAATCGACTCAACCTTAGACTTCTGGCTGTCGAATTCGTCAACCTGCCTGTCAACGTCGCTTTTCAAATTCAAGACATGATTGTATTCTTTGCTCAAATCGTCCGCAACATCCTTAAAACCTTCAAGCCGGTCAAAATCAGCGGACAGCGCCGCGATTTTCTCATCAAGCGCCTTCTGCATCTGCTCCGCCTTTTCATAAACAGAAATCTGGGCCTTTACAGAATCCATCTCCTTTTTAAGCTCGCTCATCTGCGTCTGCATTTCGCTTGAATAATTCTGCAGCCTGAACGCAAGCTCCGACTGATGGGCGCGGTCTTTGTCCACTGTTTCCTGAACCTTGTCATTAAATTCCTGGATTCGCTTTGCCGTATCGGCAATCTTGGAATTCATCTGCTCTTCCGCCTGATTTATCATTACATCGTAATTTTTTTCAAGCTGCGCGGAAATTGCCTTTGAACGCTTTTCAAATTCATCAAGCGATGAATCTGCACGCCCGGAAAGTTCTGTGATTTTCTTTTCAGACTGGTCATAAACCTGCTGATATTCTGTTTCAATGTAATTTTTCGCATCCTGAATTTTTTGAGCCGCCTGTTCCCGCAGGCTTTCAATCTCGCTTTTAAAAAGTGAGCTGGAATCATCAAGCTGAGACTTTAACTGTGCCTTCCACGTTTTAAATTCCGCAAGCGCCGAATCAATTGTGGAAACACTTATCTCCTGCTTGCCGTTTGCCGCTTCTTCAAAAGCCTTAAGCTCGTCCAGCATCTGTGCCTGAAGTTTTTCCAGCTGCTCGCCAATATTTTTCTGCGAACGGCCGATTGCATTTTTCAGGGCTTCATCAGAAGATTCGTCAACCTTCGCGACTTTCGCCTGCATTTCCGAAGCAAAACTGTTCAAAAGACTTTTTATCTCGTTGATGTGCTCCGTCGCATCCGACTCAGATTTTTTAATTCCAAGCGCAAGACGCTCAGCCTGCTCGTCGCTCTTTGCCTGGATTGCGGCAATCTTTTCCTGAAGATTCTTGTTGTAATCAGATTCAATGTTCCTGCGCTCGTTTTCATATTCATTCGTAAAGGCGGTAATTTTTCCGTCAAAACTGTTCTTCCATGTCGCCAGATCGTCGTTTATCTTGTCACCGCGGGTCTTAAGGTCTCGGTCAAAACTTGCCTCAAAGCCTTCCAGCCGCTCTGTAACATTTCCAATCGCAGTTTTCTTCAGCTCCTCGATTTTTTCTTCAAGAGTCTGAATGTCATTTTCAAGCTTTTCGTTGTGCTCGCTCACCGACTGCGCAAAAAGGCTCTGTTTCTGCTCCTGATTTTCAGCAAATGAATCAAAAGTCCTTAATGTCTTTTTGCTTACTTCTTCCATCGCAGTCTTCAGGCTGTTTTCAAGGATATCAATTTGTCCGCCGATTCCTTCCAGCTTAGAAAGCCTGTATTCCATATCCTTTTTATATGAAGAAAGCTGCCTGTCAACGTCCGACAGCGCCGCCGCCTGCTGTTTTTCGCACATCTGCTCAATTTTTGAGCCGGATTCCTTAAGAGAAACATTGAGCTCTTCAATTTTTGCATTCGCCTCTTCCTTGAATTTGCAGACCTGCGCATCAATAGCCTGAATTTTTTCGTTCAACTGCGGCTCGACTTCGCCGGCTTTTTCAAGGGCAAGCGCACATTCTTCTTTTACGCGCCTGATTGTATTTTCCGCATTCTGAACCGACTCCTCAACGTTTCCGCTGATTTCCTGCAATGTATTTGCCAGCTGGTTCTTGACAGTTTCAATTTTCTGGTCGATTTTAGAATTGTAGCCGTCGATGTTTTCTTCAGCCTGTCTTGCAAGCTGCTCGTAAGAAGCCATCGAAGTTTCCATTTTTGCGCGCAAGTCTGAAATTTGGGAATTGTACTCCCTGGAAATAGAATCAATCTGCACAGAAAGCTGCTCCGTAACTCCGGTCTCCTTTTCTGCATATACTTTTTGAATTGATTCTATCTGAGTTTGCAACGCCGCCGTAATTTCCTCGTATTTTGCATTCAAATCCAGAACTTTTTTATTCACAATTTCGTAAGAATCGTCGTACTGTTTTTCAAGCTCTTCAACACGCTTTGTGTTTTTGCTGTCTACGGCAGAAAGAGCGTTTTCATACTTTTCGCGTACGCCGGAAACCGCCTGCTGATACTTTGCGGTAAGCGCGTCAATGTGCGCTTTTGATTTTTCTTCCGCGGCGGCGATTTTCTGCTGAAGCTCCGCAATTCTTGAATCGCTTTTTCCGCTAGCGCCTTCAAGCTGCTTAGTATATTTTTCGCTGAGCGCGTTCATGCGTTCATCATATTTTCCGGAGATTTCATCAATATGAGTCTTGCACTTCGCATCAAAGTCAAGCAGATTTTTCTTGATGCTGGCAATTACATTTTCCGTTGAATCTTTATATACCTGTTGAATTTCCGCTGACTTTACCTCAAGGTTTTCCTGCATTTCAGAAGCCTGCTGCCTGAACCTTGCAGAAAGCTCCAGGTAAACCTCATTATACTTTTTATCCAGGGCAGAAGTTCTTGCTTCCGCGGCGGAACTTACCTCGTCAGAACGGGATTCAATCAATTTTGAAATTTCGTCAATCTTTGAATTTACGGCAGATTCCACGTCTGAGATTTTCTGGGCAAAACCTGACTCCATTGCTGAAGACTTCTGCGAAAGCTCTTTTTCCAAACCGGCGGTCATCTGCTCTACATCAGACTGCATTCCAGATGTCTTCTGATTTAAGACAGAAGCAAGCCCTGACGTCTTTTGCTCCAGCGCCGACTCAAGCTCCGCAATCTTCTGCTTTAACGATGCTTCCAGCTCCGAAGTTTTCCGGCCTGATTCCGTTTCCATCGCCGAAATTTTCTGATTCAGCTCCTTAACAAAAAAATCTTTTCTTTCTTCGGCCTTTTTGTTCAGCTGCTCAAACGCTGAATCCTCAAGTTTCTGCGCCTTAAGGCTAGCCTCTTCGTAGACTGCGGAAATTTCATTCTGGAACGAAACCAATGCCTTCTGCGCGCTATCTTCTATCAGCTTTATGTCAGTCTTAAGTTTTTCGCCGTGCGAATCGTATTCGCTCAAAAGTTTGTTTCCAAGAATCTTAAGCTGCTCTCCGTTTTTCTGCGAGAATTCCGAAGAGATATGCGGAATGCGCTTTTCGATTTCAGAAAGGGCTTTGTCTTGCGCGCCAAGACGGGAATTTAATTTATCAACAATCAGGGATTCTCTTTTTACAAGCTGAAGGTTTTCCTCAACTTTTTCGGTCATTTCAAAAAGTTCCTGAAGAACGTCATCATAAGACTTGATTTTCTGCTCAATGTTTTTTACAGAGTCCGTATCATCCTTCAAATTTTCCGCGACCGCATTAAATTCTTTAATCTGAGACTCAAGGCGCTTTATTGCCGCGGCCGCCTGCATCTGCTTAGTTTCAAGCGAAGCCGTACTGTCAGAAAGATGCTTCACCTGTTCATTTATAAATGCTGCGATTTCCGCCTGACGCTTGTCCGCATATTTTTTTACAGATTCTTTTCTATTGTTGTCTTCGCCCAAAAAATGCAAAGCGTACGAAACGCCTGCTGCAATCGCCGCAGCAATAAGAATTGTGATAACCGGCATTTTTATTCCCACCCATTCCTGTTATATATATTTTTAGTTTAACACAAATTCCTGCAATTGACGATAGTTTGAAAAGGTTATATCAGCCTCTTTTACTTTTAGAAATTTAAAAATCCTGTAACGCCACGGAAGAAGGTACGCGCTTTTCATTCCTGCCGCTTTTGAGCCGCATACATCATATTTACGGCTGTTTCCAACAAAAAGAATTTTTTCAGGAGCAATTTTCAATTTTTCCGACATCTTTATAAATGAAAAAGGATCTGGTTTCAGCGCGCCAAGAGCCTCCGTTCCAAGCATAACATCGCAATATTTTTTAATTCCCCAGACATCGCCCTTCTGCTCAGGAGGAAAATCAGACAGGAGCGCAATTTTAAATCCGGTTTCCTTGAATTTTCTAATCGTTTCAACGCAATCTTTATAGCATGAAATTCTTTTAAAATATTTTTCCAGACCGTTGTACACGATTTTTTTCAGCCTTTCATCAGCCTTTTCATAAGAACAATGAAGGTGTTCCGCCATTTTTTGAGTCTGAATTTTATTAAAATCCGGAGTCTGCTCCAGACCATGCAGTTCATGGCGCACAAGTCCATAGTGAAGAAAGAAAATAGAATGACACAAGTAATGAGAAAACGCAATCAGATGAATTTTCCACTGCGGATAAATTGTTCCATCAATATCAAATGCGATTGCTTCTATTTCCCCAAGATTCTTTACGTTCACAATTCCCCCATCGGCCTAGCGCTTTATGATACTATAGTAAAAGCTGGCCTGTCCATCTGTCAATGCGCTGGAAAAACGCCATGTCTGAATCTGCGCCGCCAGTTCTGAACGGACAGCGCTGTCAATTGCAGAAGCCGGCGAAAAAGACACGCCTCCCAAAGGAACTGTTCCGTCTGCAAGAATTTTCAGCGTTATAGTCAGGTTTCTGGTGCTGTCGATTGTCCTTGAATTTTCTTCAGAGATTTTCAGGCGTGGCTCGTCCGGATAAAGCAGAATCCTTGAAGAACCGTCCTGCATTGACATTGAATATTTTCCGCTCAAATGCTGGTTTATTCCTTTTGCGACAGATTCAAGTCCGGCCGCCGCCACAGAGGAATATTCACTTTTTGAAATTGCGCCCAGCTGCGACAAGGTTTTTGAAGAAACATCCGAGCCAGCGGAAGATTTTTGCGTTTCAGAAGAAACTCTTCCGTCTGAGACAGTTTTTGTTCCGGCAGTTCCGCTGAACGAACTTGAATTATCCAGTTTCTGCACGTTTGACTTTGGCTCTGAAGATGAAAAATTTGTGTTTTCCGAAAAATCCATGCTGTCCCAGTCAAAAGTTTTCTTCTTGGAAACAGAATTCTGCGCTTCCAAAAGTTCATCCACAGATTTTCCGTATTTTATGTTCGCCTTTTTCGCTTCCTGAACGGGCTGCTTCGCCGGTTGAGATTTTTTTTCAGCCTGAACCGTTTTTTTCACATCGACTTTTTTCTGAGCCTCTTCGCGCCTCGCAGGTTCGGCAGCCTTTGTCTTTCCTATGGTTTTCTGCTCCAGCGGATTTTTTTCTTCCTTGCGGACATCCTCTAGCGGAGCAAGAGAAATGCGGATTGTCTTGTATTTTTTCTTTTGATTCCAGCCAGGAGAAACCGCAAGAACGACAAAAAGAATCATCCATATTATCAGCGTCAGCAAAAGCGCAAGCCGCATAGCCTGGTTCTGCGTTTTATCTTTTGAGAAAATATTTATGTATTTTTCAATCTGGCTCTTTATCTGCATTATCTTTTATCAGTTGTCCGCAAATTTATTGAAGAATAACCGCTCCTACGAATCACATCAAACAGCCTGACTATTGTTCCATTCGTCACAAGGTCATCCGCTTCTATTGTAACTGGAAATTCCGCTTTTTTTATCTTTTTTGTGTCAAATTCCAAAAGCTCGTCACCAAGCGTTTTAAATGAGACTTTTTTATCGTTAAAATAAAGGTTTCCGTTTTTTTCGCAGGTTATTGTAATTCCCAGGCTAGAAGTGCTTTCCGCTGTCGTGCTTTCAGGCAGATTCAAATTTATTCCCGGAAGAACCGCAAACGTTGTGGAAACAAGAAAGAAAATTATAAGCTGAAAAACTACGTCAATCATCGGAGTCATGTCGACAGTAGCCTGAATGCTTTTTCGCCTTGCCTTTAACTTCATTTAACTCTTCCTGAAATTTTTATAACAACGCCTGTTACGTTTGATTCCATTTCCGCAATGCGGCGGTTTACCCTGCTCACAAAATAATTGTAAAAAATCAATGACGGAATTGAAACAACAAGCCCTGCAACAGTGGTTACAAGCGCTTCTCCAATCGCGCCCGCAAGCAGAGTCGGGTCTCCCATGGTTCCACCGGCGCCAAGAACGCCGAACGCCTTTATGTTTCCTGTTACAGTTCCAAGAAGTCCAAGCAGAGTAGAAATATTTGCGATTGTTCCAAGCGGTGTAAGAAAATGCTCATAGCGCGGAACGACCGCGGACATCTCGGATTCCACAGTTTCCTTCAGATCCTGTTCCGGCCACGCGCGGCAATCCAGCGCTTTTTTTACAACTTGAGCCGTAGGCGTATCTGCTTCCGAACAGCTGTTTTCCGCAGAAACATAATCTGCCTTTGCAAGCGAATTCTTCAAATCAAACATCAGTTTTATGTCGCGCTTTTTTGTCACATAAAAATAATAACAGCGCTCAACGATTATAAAAGTAGCAAAAATTCCACAGAGAATTATCGGCAGCATCAGAATACCGCCTGCTTTCAAAGCTCCAAACATATTGTCTCCCATTAATTAAAAGAAAAATTTTACAAGAACAGATGCCGTTCCGCTGCGCGAAATGTATTCACCGGCAACTTCCCTTTCTCCGCCAGTTATCAATTTTACAACATCATCCGCCGATACCGCAAGCCTGACAGCCGGAGTTAACCTGAAAAATGCCTCAAAATCAATTTCCGGAACGTTGTCAAAATCGGAATCAAGAGACATTCCGTATTTTCCATCAAATCCGAACCTTGCCTTTGCGTCCTGGAACGAGATATTCGCGCTTATAAAATGATTTGACTTTTCAGAAGGAACATCCGCCCAGTAGGATTTCCAGTCAGCGGAAAGATTCACCTTTCCAAGCCTTACGGCAAAATTAAAGTCTGTATTGAACTGGGTAAGCTCTTCCTGCTCAAAAACATACTGTCCATAAAGGTCTTTCAGAGATTTTTTAGTCTTGTAGTCCGGCATAAACACACCGTTTCCAAGCGCAGTCCTGCGGAATTCGCTTTCCGCAGACAGTGTAAAACGGTCTTTTACCGGCAAAACCATAATAGAAGAAGCAAACCAGTCGCTAGTTTCTTCAGGAAGAACCCGGGCAGCCGCAAAAAGATATTTTTTTTCGGAATCGCTTATTTTTGAACGGAACGAGTCCAGTCCGCCCTTTACGCCGATTTTTATTTTTCTTGAAGAAATTGAAGAGGTGAATCCCAAATCCGCTCCTGCGGTAAAAGGAACTACCACAGAATTGTCGCCTATAAGATTTCCTGCCACAATGCCCGCGGAAGCATAGAGGTTCGCCACGCTGTTTTTCCATCCGAAATCAATGGAAAAGTCCCCGCGGTTTGCGGCACGAGTTTTTTCAAAAGAATTTGATGCGTCGTATTCAAGTCCGTATGCCGCCGATGCTTTTAATGAAAAACCGTTGTTTTTCCACAAGAAATAAAGCTCAGGCTCAAGGTAGAGCAATCCTACGTTTTTTGCGTAATCTTCTATTGTATCCGAAGCGTTTCCTGTTATTGTTGAATACCGCTTGTACCAGTCGCCAAGAGCAGAAAAACCGAATTCCATTCCGCGCGGCATCTCTTTCTGCAGTGCAAAACCTGCGCCTAAATTTTCTTTTGTAACATTGCTGATATTTTCCGATTTATTCTGAAGCCCGTTATCCGCAGACTCAAAATGTCCGTTTATATCAATTTTTAAATTTCCAGCCTTGAAAATTTTATCCGCGGAAATAAATGTATTTCTGTCTGAATACGCGGAAGTAAGGTTTCTGCCGGCATATCCGTTTGCCGACTCGTGTCCGAACTCCACAAGAAAAGGACTAAGACCTGTTTCCCTGTATATTTTGAAATTTCCTGCAATTAATCCCGGAAAACCGCCGCCGGCAAGACCTTCCACGTAGATTGATTTTTCCGGAGAACTTTTTAAGACCGAGTCGCTGTTCAATGCGCCTGAGTCGGAAGTTTCCGGAAGCCGTGGAATAAAATCTTCAATTGAGGAATCTGCGGACGGAAGCACATCTGAAAAATCAGAAACCGCGCTTTTTCCAACCTTCGGCGCGCCGCCAGAAATCACTGTTGAAACATCAGGAAGAGAAATTTCTTCCAAATCTTCCGTTTCCTGTGAAAATACAAATCCGCCTGCAAAAAAAGCGGTAAAAATCGCCAGAATTATAATGTTTTTTTTCATATTTTTTCCTGTCTATATATTTTTATCAGTTATCAGTCTTTACACTTTTTGCCTGACGGCTTGCCGGATAAAGCTCCTTCAGCTGCCTTGCAGTCGCGTTGGCATCACCTTTCATTCCTGCGGCCAGGAACGAATCATAGGCGCCATACATTGCCGCCGCGGCTTCCTCATTTTTTCCGCAGGTCCTGTAAAATTTTGCAGATTTAAGGAACATTTCCGCGCTCTGCCTGTTTTTCTGCCGGGATTTATATCCATGGCCAAGGATTTCCGCGTTTTGGGCAGCATAAAGAGTCTCGGAATCATTCTTTCCGTTTTTTTCCTGAAGCGGCAAAAGCTGCTCCGCAAGCCGGATTGCCTCGAACGAAGTTCCTGGATATTCCGCATAAAGAACGGCAAGCTCTGTTCCAACCTTTCGTCCTTCCGGTGTGGAATTTCCGCCGGCGCGCTTGTATTCCGCCTCTTTTTGAACAACATCTTCATTTTTTCCGCCGGCAAGTTTTTTTATCTGCGCAACGGCTTCTGGAATTCCGTCGGTTTTTGCCTGAGAATTATATTTTTCAAGAAGGAAATTCGCATTTTCCAGCGCCTCAGAATATTTTCCTTCCGCCCTGTAAAGCGAAATAAGGTTCTTTGCCGAATTGTAAACGTAAGTGCTTTCCGGAAATCTCTTTATAAGAGCCTGATTCTGCAGAATCGCGGCGGAACTGTCGCCGTTTTTTTCCATGCAGTCGGCGGTGTAATACCATGCGGCTTCCGTAAAACTTCCGTTCCTGCACTTGTTCTTATATTCTGAAAAGCGTTCCTGCGCGGTTTTAAAATCCTGCAATCCGTAAAAAAGCTCGCCGCGGCGATAAAGCGCTTCCTCCGCAAGTTTCTGGTCAGGAAATCTTGCAAAAACTTCCTTGTATTTTTCGTCCGCGGAAGAAAAATCCTTTTTCTTTTCGTAGACCTGGGCAAGCTGATAAAGACTTTTCATTCCGAAATTATTTTTCTGTGAAGAATAAGGAAGAAGAAGCTCAACAGCCTTTGAAAAATCGCCGGAATCTGAATAAATTTCCGCAAGAAGAAGAACCGAGTCTTCTTTATTTTCCGTTGTATTTGCGGATTTTACGGCCTTTTCCGCCATTTTTGCGGCATCAGAGTATTTTTCCATCTGAATCGCAGAGTTTGCCGCTGTCATAAGGGCATTCCACAAAAACTCATGGGAAGGATATTGAGCCACAAAAGCATTCAAATTAGAAAACGCATCCTTGGATTTTCCCTGCCTGTACTGTGAATATCCCTGATAAAACAGCGCGTAGGAAATTTCCATCGCCTGGCCGGCATTCCTTCTGTCCGCGTTTTTTATGAATGAAGCGAAGCTTTCTTCCGCATAAGGCCAGCTTCTTGTATTGAACTGGGCAAGCCCCAGAATATATTTTCCTTCGTTCAGACCGGACTTTGCGGCCTGAATCTGCGCTTCTTTATAGCGACCGGAAAGAATAAGCACTTTTGAATAATTAAGCCTTTCTTCCGGGGAAAGTTTTCCTTCTTTTTCAAAGCTCTGATAGACCGAGGCAGAATCCTTAAGTTTTTGTCCACGCGCAAGGGAAAGCGCATAAAGCTCATTTTTTGAAGACTCAAGAAGTTTTTCCGCGGCGGAATAATTTCCTGTCCTGTAGCTGGCAAGCGCGAGATAGAACTTAGTGCGTTCATTTTCAGGGTTGCCAAGCGGCGCATATTTTTTCACATCTTCCCAGTTTTCCTGATAAGCGGCATATTTCGCCAGAAGGCTATAGTAGTCTTTCTGATATTCAGGATTTTTCATTTCCGCCTGTTTTTTTTGCGCCGCGGCAAGTTGAATTTCTGCCTGCCTTGCGGAATTTGCCGTAGGATTTTTTCCGCAAGTTATTTCCGCACGGTACATTTCAATCAGTTCGCTTATTCCCGAATTTGAATCAACATATTTTTCAGCCTCGTCAAAATATTCAGAAGCCTTTTTTAAATTTCCGTCAAAATAGGAATCCGTTCCAAGGCGCGTCCAGAAATCCGCAAGAAGCTCCGGGGAGTCGCTTAAATTCTTCTGCGCATCCTGAAGAACAGTTCCCGGCTCAAGCCCGACTTCCTTTTTGTGCCCGGAAGAAACATTGTACGCTTTTTTCAGCGCATTCGCCGCAAGAGTCTTTTCTCCGCTTTTTAAAACCACGCAGTAATTGTCGTATGCAGCCCTGTAATCTTTCAACGCATAAAAGGCGTCTCCGGTATATTCAATAAAAGCGTAATGGACTACGGAAGGTATTTTTTCTTTTTCTATTTTTGAATAAAGCCGGATTGTTTTTTTTGGTTTTCCAGCCTTATTATAGGAATCCGCAAGCTTTAGGAGCGCAGAATAATAGTCTGAATCCGAATAACGTCCGCCGTTCGACACAACATATTCAAAATTCAAAACCGCGTTTTTAAAATCCGAAGTCCTGTAGAAAACCAGACCGGAATCAAAAATCGCGGCCGCAAAATATTTTCCCTTCTCGCCGGCTATGGCGCAATATTCATGGTAAAGGCTCAACGCCCCGGAATAATTTTTTTTATGGTCAAAAATTCTGGCAAGCCAGTATTTAGTCGATTTCTTAAGCTCCGGATCTGAATCCAGCTTTTCCGCGGCGCATAGGACTTCGTAGGCCGCGTCAAAATCAGAAAGGCGCACAAGGCATTCCCCTTTCAACGCAAGCGCAGAGCCGATGTACGCAGAATCAGGAAATTCAGAAGAAAGTCTGTCCGCATATTGAACCGCGCCCGGATAAAAACCGCTGTTATAAGCTGAGGAAAGCTCATTAAAAACAGAAACATCAGTTTCCAGCGCAAAAAAATCAATTGCAAAAAAAGGCAATAAAATTAATAAAAAAAACTTTTTCATATCCATAAATAATAATTCAGAAAATGTCAAAAGTCTATAAAATCAGTCAGCAGGATAAAATTCTTCTGCGGCATGAAGCTTCACCAGCATAACAGAATCAAGACAGTACCTGCTGAAGAATTCTTCAAAGGACATCTGCGAGCCGTCCTTGAACACTTCGCATTTAAAGCGTTTCTGGCTGTCAAAATACGGAAAAAACACGCAGCATTCATTAAAGATTTTTACTTCCGGGCTTCGCCTGTCCGTCTCGCGGATTGCCCCGAAATAAAAAAGCTGCGGATTTTGAGCCGCCAGAACGTAAAGAAGCGGTTTCAGCATTTTTACCGAATATCCGCTGTTTTCAATGTAGCCGAAAGAATTCCGAATTCCTTTTTCTGTAAGTTCCGCGCAAAACGGCTCAATCGTCACATCAACGCCGGAATCTTTGTAAAGGTAATTTCTTCCGGTCCGTACGGAAACCACTCCGCTGGCAAGATTTCTTACCCAATCGAGCGAAAATGAAATCGCATATTTTTCGCTTAGAATTCCCTGAAAGCCTGTTTTTTTGTATTCAACAGTCGGTTCAAGCAAAGGATCGCGTTTTAAGCGGGCGCCGGCAAGCGGTTCTATAATTCCGTCAGCAATCCATTTTAAATATCCTGCTCCGGAGACAGAAATTTTTCCTTCTTCCAACTCACCGGTTTTCCTGGGTTTTCCGGAAGAAATGTAGACAGGCTTTCCCTCATCGTCATACATCGCGTCGTCAACAAGAATCACATCCGAATTCCGCTCTTTCAGAACATTTGCCATCTGCTGGACCGCATGGTAATCGTCCGGATGAATCTGCATATATTGCCACGGAAGAGAATTTTCAGTCCAGCGCACAACCTGCTCAAACGAAGAAGAATAAAAACGCCCGAACGGAAGTCCGGTTGGAACACCTTTCGCGGCATAACAGCCAAAAATAAGATAGTCGCACAACGCTGTCTTGCCGGACGGCAGGAACTGAACAAAAACCTCGCTGTCCGCCGCAAAATAATAACGAATCCTTAAAGGTTTCCCGGATTTCTTGTCGCGCACAAGAAGCCAGCTGCCCGGCGCATCACCCGGATAAATATCCTGGACTTCCGTAGTTTTTCCCTTGTCTGAATAAACGTCCACTTCTATCCGGGCGTATGGCGCGACAAAAATATTGAAAGAATCTTCCGTTTCTTCCATACGAATCTGAAACTTCTGCCCTACGCTGTTTGTACGGATTTCCGGGCGGTTCATACGAACATTCTGCAAAGGCGCCTCAAACCAGGACTCAACAAGCTCCTTACGGATTTCAGAAGAGTCCGGCACACCAAAACTGTTGTAAAGCGCAAAGACCGGCAGAACAAACAGGCTGAATAAAACTCCTGAAACAATTTTTTTCATATTATCTCCGTATATCCCCGCAAAATCCGATTTTTCAGTTTTCCGACTTCATAACAATTTCAGAAACTGTCTCAACACCGCCCTGCTCCAAAGGAACATCGGCAACATTCACCGGCTCAGTGTCCGTAAACGTCGCCGCGCCTTCCGCAAGCTTTACAATCGGACGGGTCTTAGTTCCATCCGGATTCACAATAACTCCGTCATCATTCTCGTCAGGATGCCGCCCGGCAGGAGCGTTTGAAAGCAGAAGCTTAAGCCGGTTCAGCTGGTTTACTTCCGAAGAGCCCGGATCGTAGTCAATCGCAGAAATATTCGCGCCCGGGAACCGCCTTCGGAGCTCCTTTATCATTCCCTTTCCGGTAACGTGGTTCGGAAGGCACGCAAAAGGCTGAACGCACGCAATGCTCGGCGCGCCCGAATGAATCAGCTCGACCATTTCCGCCGTAAGGAACCAGCCTTCTCCGGTAATATTTCCAAGCTGAACTATGTCGTCAACGCCCTTCATCAAATCATAAATTGAGCTTGGCGGATCAAAGCGCCGGCTCTGGCGGAGATACTTCTTCATCTTGCTTCTGTAAAGCTCCAGGAACCAGACAAGAAGCTTTGCATTGCGCTCGGTTTTCTTAGGGAACGCAAGCTGCTCGTGGCGGAAAATGCCGGTCGAGAATGTATAGAAGAAGAAATCCGTTAAATCCGGCATTACACATTCCGCGCCCTCGCGTTCAATCGTATCAACAATATTATTGTTTGCCGTAGGATGGAATTTCACAAGAATTTCACCGACAACCCCGACGCGCGGCTTCTTTATCGGCTTCAAAGGAAGATTGTCAAATTCCTTCACAATGTTTTTAAGCATCTTGTGATAGCCATGGATTGAAAGCGACTTAACCTGTTTTTCCGCATACGCCGACCATTTTTCGTACAGGGCGTTCGCGCTTCCCGGAACAGCCTCGTAAGGACGAGTCCTGTAAAGAACCCTCATCAAAAGGTCTCCGGTAATAATCGATATAAGAAGCCTGTGCAGCAACGTCGGCGTAACTTTGAATCCCGGATTTGACTCAAACGCCTGGGCGCTCAAAGAAATAACAGGAATATGACCCCAGCCTGCATCATTCAGCGCGCGGCGTATAAATCCAATATAATTTGTAGCGCGGCAGCCGCCGCCGGTCTGCGTTATAATCAGGGAAACGTGGTTCAAGTCGTACTTTCCGGACTCAAGCGCAGAAATCATCTGCCCCGCAACCAGAATGGAAGGATAGCAGGCATCGTTATTAACGTACTTCAGTCCGGCTTCAACAGCCTTTGGATCAACTGCGTCCAGAACAACAAAATTATAGCCTTCAGCCTGGAACGCCTTCTGCAAAATACGGAAATGAATAGGCGACATCTGAGGTCCGATAATTGTGTGCGTGTACTTCATTTCCTTTGTAAAGACCTGACGCTGGTAAGCCGCAGAACGCTTTGGAGGCATTTTCCTGTGGTGACGCTGGCGTTCCTTCACAGCCGCAATCAGTGAGCGGATTCTTATCCGCACAGCGCCAAGGTTTGAGCCTTCATCAATTTTTATAAGCGTGTACATACGGTTCTTTGCCCGCATGATTTCGTCAACCTGATCCGCCGTAACCGCATCAAGGCCGCAGCCAAACGAAGTAAGCTGAACCAGCTCCAGATCCGGCATTTCGCTTACAAACGAAGCGGCGCGGTACAAACGGTTGTGGTAAACCCACTGGTCAATAATGCGCAAAGGACGCTCAATCGAGCCAAGGTGCGCAACCGAATCTTCCGTGAAGACCGCAAGACCGAGCGCGTTTATCATTTCCGGGATTCCGTGGTTGATTTCCGGATCCAGATGGTAAGGCCGTCCGGCAAGCACAATTCCGTTTCCGCCAGCGCGGATCATCTGCTCAAGAGCATCTTCGCCTGCCTGCTGGCAATCATGGCGGTATTTTTCCTGCTCTTTCCAGGCCGCGTCAACGGCTTCATTTATCTTCTTTTCCGTAAGAGCCGGGAACTTTGGCAGAAGCTCCTCACAGAGCCGTTCCTTAAGGCGCGGCTTATCATAAATCGGAAGGAACGGATCCATGTATGTAATAGAAGAATCCTGCCGCAGCTCGTCAATATTGTTGCGCAGCACTTCCGGATAGCTCGTTACAATCGGACAGTTATAATGATTTCCAGCGCCTGCATCCTCCTGCTTTTCGTATGGAGCGCATGGATAGAAAATAAATTTCACGCCACGCTGAAGAAGCGAGACAAGATGGCCGTGGCTTATCTTTCCCGGATAACATACCGACTCAGAAGGAATGGTTTCAATCCCTTTTTCGTATACCGTTTTTGAAGAACGCTGAGAAAGCACAACGCGGAATCCAAGTCTTGTAAAGAACGTAAACCACAGCGGATAATTTTCATACATATTCAGGACGCGCGGAATTCCCACATCGCCCATCGGAGCGTCTTCCGGCCTTAATGGAACATAGCCAAAGAGCCGCTTGTATTTCCAGTCAAAAAGATTCGGCATTTTCTCGCCGACATCATCAACTTTTGTGTTCTTTTTATTTGAAGCGTCAATAACGTTTCCTTCAACCTCAAGCCCGCGCTCGCAGCGGTTTCCGGTAATAAACGTGCGGGTCTCAGTTCCGGTTGAAAATTTATTGATTGTCAAAAGACAGTTATTCTGACATTTTCCGCAGCGGCGGAGCTCCAGGTCAACATGGAATTTCTCAAGCTCATCGTACGAAGCGATTTTTGAGCGCAGCTCATGGCGCGGAGTCCCCGGCTCTTCATCAGGCTTTGGCGCAGTAAGGTCAACCCACTGGTCGTAAGCGATAAGCGCAGAACCGTAAGCGCCCATAAGGCCTGCCACATCCGGACGGAAAACCTCAACACCGGCGATTTTCTCAAAAGCGCGCAGAATCGCGTCATTAAAGAACGTTCCGCCCTGAACAACAACCTTCGTGCCAATATCGCTTGCCTTTCTAAGTTTTATAACCTTGAACAGAGCGTTTTTAATTACAGAATAGGAAAGTCCGGCCGCAATATCCGCAACCGAAGCGCCTTCCTTCTGCGCCTGCTTAACGCGGCTGTTCATAAAAACAGTGCAGCGCGATCCCAGGTCGACAGGCTTTTCCGCCATAAGCGCGATTTTTCCGAACTCCTTTACGTCCATTCCCATCGTGTTCGCAAAGTTGTCAAGGAACGAACCGCAGCCGGCAGAACAAGCCTCGTTCAGCTGAATCGAAGTTATCGCGCCGTCCTTCATGCGAAGGCACTTCATGTCCTGGCCGCCGATATCCAGAAGGAATTCAACGCCCGGAACAAAAAAATCCGCCGCGCGGAAATGCGCAATCGTCTCAACCTCGCCGGAATCAACGCCGAACGCCGCCTGGAACAAAGCCTCGCCGTAACCGGTAGAAACAGCGCGCGCAATATAAACATCTTTCGGAAGCTTCCTGTAAAGCTCCTTAAGCATTTTCACCGCAAGCTCAACCGGATTTCCCATATTGTGCGAATAAAAATCCCAGATAATCTCGCCCTTCTGGTTTATAAGAACCGCCTTTGTGGTTGTCGAGCCGGAATCAAGCCCCAGAAAAACCGGACCGCGGGCATCCTCAAGACTTCCGCGCATCGCCTTTTCTTCCGCATGGCGCTTCCTGAACTCCTCAAGCTCATTCGCATCCGTAAAAAGCGGCTCAAGACGCTGAACCTCGCTAAGCTCCGCGCCAACAAGATTGTCCAGCCCAGCCCGGAATTCCTTCACCGTAGGAAAATGAAAATCAACAGCACCCTCGCCGTTAAATTTTCTTTCCGCGCTGAAAGCACAACCAGCCGCGACAAAAAGCTGCGAATCCTCCGGAACAATTATCTCGTCATCCTTTAATTTCAAAGTGTCAATAAAACGCTGGCGCAGCTGATCCATAAAATGAAGCGGACCGCCCAAAAACGCGACGTGCCCGCGGATTGGCTTTCCGCACGCCAGCCCGGAAATCGTCTGGTTCACAACAGCCTGATAAATGGAAGCCGCAATATCTTCCCTGCGCGCGCCCTCGTTTATAAGCGGCTGGATGTCAGTCTTGGCAAAAACACCGCAACGCGCCGCAATCGGGTAAATCGTCTTAAAGCCCTTTGCAAGCTCATTCAAGCCGGCCGCATCAGTTTCAAGCAGCGCCGCCATCTGGTCAATAAACGCACCAGTTCCGCCGGCGCAAGTTCCGTTCATACGCTGCTCAACGCCGCCGGTAAAATAAGTAATCTTCGCGTCCTCGCCGCCAAGCTCAATCACAACATCAGTCTGCGGAATCAATTTCTTTACAGCCGTGGTGGCCGCTACAACTTCCTGAATAAACGGCACGTTCAGCCACTGCGAAACAGAAAGCCCGCCCGAACCAGTAACTTTCACAGTCAAAGGCTGGTCTTCCCCAAGAGGTAATAAACCCATAATCTTGTCAAAAGCCGTAGTAACAACAGAAATAATTGTATTTCGTATATCCGCACGGTGACGCTGATAGTCACCATAAATAAGCCTGTCATTGTCATCCAGAACAGCAATTTTTACAGTCGTCGAACCAATATCAATTCCAATTCTAACCGGTAAATTTTCGTTTTCAGTTTTTTTTGTTGTTTCCATTAAATCCTTCACTCTAAAACCTGATAATTCAAGCCAATATCACTACTAAAATATAAACGCGAAACTGTAAATTTGCAATTGGTAATTCAGAATTAGAATTAGAGGAGCGCGCACCTTCCGCACGCGACCCGCTTTTACTGCAAGTCCTCATTCCGCAGCCGCTCCATTCCGGTCTTTACGTGCAATCGGGGCTAGGAAAATTCTGAAAGTCCGGCAATCCAGCGCGAACCAGGGCAAATTGAACAAAAACCATAACTCGGCTACACTTACACAAATGGCAGACATCAAAAAAAAATCCCTACTTAAATCCGGGCTGGCGCTTTCGCTTATGACATTCGCCTCGCGAATAATGGGTCTTGTCCGGGAAATGACAAAAGCGGCCTTTCTTGGAACAAGCGCCTATGCGGACGCATTCGGAATCGCATTCATGATACCAAACCTGTTCAGGCGGCTTTTTGCAGAAAACAGCATTTCCGTGGCCTTCATCCCAACATTCCGCGGCTATCTGGAAGAAGAAAATTCCAGCGAAAAGCACGCAGAAACGCAGATGTTCATCTCTTCAACGCTCACCCTTGTCTCATTCCTTACGGCAATCGTAACGGTTCTGGGAATCATACTTTCACGTTTTATAGTGCCGCTTTTCTTTAAATCAAATGCGGACGCGTCGATTCTTGCAGAAGCATCGCTTCTTACAAAAATAATGTTTCCGTACCTGTTCGTCGTTTCCATCGCGGCGTTCTTTCAGGGAATTCTGAACGGCTGCAATATTTTTGCGCCAAGCGGATTCACTCCTGTACTTTTCAACGCGGTTGTAGTAGCCATAACGTACATTCTTACGCCCCAGCTCCCGAATCCTGACGGACTTCCGCAGGAAGCGATTGCGGCCCGCGCGATGAGTTTCGGTGTGATAACAGGAGGCTGCGTCCAGGCGCTTTTTCAGTGGCCTTTCATAAAACGAACAGGCTGGAAGACAACTCTCACCGGACTCCGAAACGCATTTTCAAATCCGGGAACAAAAAAAGTGGTCTCGCTGATTGTTCCTACAATAATCGGAATGGCAGCCTACCAGCTGAACGATGTAGTCTCAACAGCGCTTGCAGGAAACACAGGAACGGGAACGGTTTCATCCCTGCAATATTCGCTCAGGCTTCAGGAACTGATTCTTGGAATTTTCGCCGTTTCAATCGGAACTGTAATTCTTCCAGACCTCAGCGGACTCGCAAAAAGGCAAAAATGGGAAGAGTTCAACGCCATGCTTGTCCAGGCAATAAAAATCATCGCGCTGATCTGCATCCCGGTAACATTCTACTCGCTCGTATGCGGAAAAGACCTTATCTCGCTTGTGTACAAGACAAAAAGTTTTGATGATGAATCCGTAAAGATGACTCTGAACGTATTCAGGTTCCACATCGCAGGCCTTTTCTTTATCGCCGCAAACCGGATTTTAAGCCCGGCGTTTTATGCGCAGGGAAACACAAAGCTTCCGACTCTGGCGGGAATCATCTGTTTCGGCGTAAACATAGCGCTTGCAAGCGCGCTGGCTTTCCCGATGAAAGGAAACGGAATCGCCCTTGCCCTTACGCTGGCAAGCTCAGTAAACACGCTGTTTCTTTTTATTTTTATGAAAAAACTGAACAGCATAGATGCCGCAGGAATAGCAAAAAAAATGATTGCATTCATAATCAGAATGATTGCATTCAGCATAACGGCAGCCTGCCCTACATATTTTGCGCGTCCATGGCTTTTAAACGCCTTTGCCGGACACAACAGGTTTATCTCATACGGAATTCCGGTTGCGGCCACGGCGATAATTTTTGGTTTGATTGGAACGCTGCTTCTTATTATATTTAAGGATGAAACAGCAGTCGCAATGTTTTCTAAAATAAAACGACGAATAAAAAAATAAATTTTAATAAATCAGCCAAAATGCCGGGTTTTATAAATTCAGCAATTGAATAAGCTACCAGAAAAAGCGCGTCAATTCGCCAAGCTGAGCGTACAAAGTATCAGACTGCGCGATTTTTTTCAAAATCGCTTGCTATCGCTCAGAATGGCTCGGTTGCCGCTTTCTTTTTCTTCCCGCTCATTCAATTTACGGATTCAATAAAAAAACGGCATTTTGGAAATAAAAAAATACATTCGGCAACAACAAAAAAGGATTTTTACTATGAAAGAATACTCCGCACAGGAAATGAAAGAAATTTATTCAGGAAGACGGGCTAAAATCGTTGAATATTTAAAGGAAAACAATATCGGGGCGGCAGTCTTTATCGACAGCGAGGCGCACCGCGACCCTTCCATACGTTATTTTACAGGGCATACAAGCGATGCGGTTCTTGTAATTCTTCAGAACGGCAGCTCAACCCTTGTTCCGTGGGATGAAATTCTTGCAAAAAAAATCGCGTTCTGCGACAAAATAATTCCATACGGAAAATTTAAAAATTCAGACATTGAAGCCGTAAAGTCAATTTTAGACGGCGCGAAAAAAATAGAGAATTTCAAAGTCGAGATTCCGCCGTACATACCGTATCCAAACTTCCTTGAATTTATTGAAGCAAATCCAGATTGGGATGTTGTGTGCAAAAACGAAGGAGTCCACAAATTCGCAGTCCAGCTAAGGACAATCAAAGATGAATACGAAGTTGAATGTACAAAAGAAGCCGCCAGAATCGGCGATTTAATAATCAATAAGATAGAAGAAAAAATACATTCTGAGGAAATCAAGACTGAAATGGACGTTTCCCTTCTTATAGAAAAGGAGCTCAGGCTCAACGGCTGTGAACGGACCGGTTTTGACACTCTGGCCGCAGGTCCGGCAAGAAGTTGGGCAATCCACGCATTTCCGGGCTACACAAACGGCGAATGGCCTGGAAACGGACTTTCAATACTTGATTTTGGCGTAGTCTACAACGGATATACTTCTGACACAACCCTGGCTGTTGTAAAAGGCGAAATTTCCCCTGAGCAGGAAAAACTGGTGGAACTTGTTCAGCATGCCGCGGACGAATGTCTTAGACTCTACAAAAAAGATGTTCCGGTAAAAGATGCCTGCGAGCTTGCTGAAAAAATATTCGCAAAAGAAAAACGAAAAATGCCCCACACGCTGGGACACGGAATCGGGCTTGAAATCCATGAATTTCCGCGAGTAAGCACAAAAATGACGGCAGACGTAACGTTTCAGCCGGGAATGATTATCACCCTTGAACCGGGACTTTACGATGAAAAACTTGGCGGAGTCCGCCTTGAAAACGATGTGCTCATAACAGAAACAGGAAACGAAGTTATCACACATTCACGAATCATCCGGCTGTAAACCGTCATATTATTGAATGCCGTTTTTTTTACGTTCGGGCTATTTAGCCCGAAGGTCGAGTTTTTTTCAAATAAAATAAAAGCGCAGGCAGATTTACAATTTGTGAAGATTTTTGGCGATTGAATTAATTAAAGTGCGAAGCACCCGAATTAATACAAGCGTAGCGCGAGCCAAATCCATCTGAGCAAATTGGAAATCTGCCGAGAGCGTTCTTTCAGAATTTGCAAAAAAACTCGAAATTCGGGCTATTTAGGAAAGCTTATCCACAACTTCCTCTGCAACAACGATAAGCGCTTTAGAAAGGTTCTTATCCCCAAGATAAAAGGTAAGATTTTCCATATCCTTAAGGACGTTTATAATATCCCTGCGGTTATTTCCGTTTATTGCAATCTGCATATCCTTTTCCTGAATATTGTTCTGCCTGCGGACTTCAGAAGCCGTTCTTAAAAGCCCTGGCCTGCCGGAAAGCCGGGCAATTATGTAATCAAGCAAAAGACGTACCCTGCCGGCAAGGAATTTTGCGCGCTGCTCAAACGGAAGCTGCTCACCAAACTGACGCAGGCGCTTAAAAAGCTCAATTTCTTTCTGGAATTTTGCCTCTTCTTCGCTGCTGTCTATAAAAGATGAAAGTTTAGGCAAAACATCGCTTACCTGGCTCATCAGGGTCTCATAGGCTGTTTCCGCCTCCTTTCTTTCCGCGGCGGCATCCGGGGCAAAAGAATCTTTTTCATCCGGCAAATCTTCAGAATGTTCCGAATCTCCGTAAGGCGGAATTTCTTCTGGAATTTCCGTCTCCTGTTCAGAACCGTCTGTTTTTTCTGTTTTTTCTATTGGCTCAGTTTGTTCAGCTGGCTCTGTTTGTTCTGTTGGTTCAGTTGGTTCTGCTTGTCCAACAGATTCAGATGGTTCTGCCCGCTCTGACTCTGAAGGTTCTGCCCTCTCGGCCGGGGCGTTCTTTTCAGCGGCAGGCGTTGTTTCTGAAGATTTCGCAGGCTCTGCCTTTATTTCAATTTTTGAAGCACCATTTTCTTCCTGCGTTTTAAATTCCTCCGGATTCAAGTTGTCCGCGTGTTTTTCCGCGGAATCTTCCGGTTCGTTCAACGCGGCGTTCTCTTCCGGCTCTGGCAGGATTTCTTCATCTTCCTTAAATTCATCCGTATTCTTATCAATCTCGTCCAAAGAAATTTCATCATCGCTTTCCGAATCTTTTTCGCCGTCCTCAAAAAGCGCAGACTTTTCGTCCAAGGCAAGAACGTCGGTTTTATCTTCAACTTTCAAATCTTCTGTTGAATCTTCCGGACCGGCAGAACCGTTTGAATTTTCAGGTTCATCCGGAGCCGGCTCATGCGTTTCCAGAGATTTTTCTTCTGAAGCAGCATTTTCATCATCGCCAAAACCAAATTCATCAAGAGAAATTTCCTGCGAACCGGAAAGCGCGCTGTCATCAGGCTTTTTTTCATCACGGCTAGTTTTTTCAGAATCAATTTTGTTTCCAAGTTCTTTCGCAAGTTTCTCGGCAAGAAAATTGTTCGGGTCAAAAGCGACTGCCGTTGAAAAATCGTCTAGCGCCTCCTCTGAATTGCCAAGTTTTTCATCAATCTGGCCAAGCAGAAGCCACGCCGGAATATTTTTCATATTCTCATCAATGAATGCCTTTACATTTTCTTTCGCGGCCTCCAGATTTCCCTTCTGAAAAAATCTTGAGGCAAACGAATACAGATAAATTCCATAATCCGGGTCAATTTTTTTAATCTTTGACGCAAAATTTTGGGCGGAATCATTTCTTCCAATCAAAATGCTGTACTGTCCGGCAAGGTCCAACGCCTCGCAGTCATTCTTGTTCGCAGAGCCGAGCTTTTCAAAGGCTTCCGCAAGGTTCTTCAGGTTTTCCGCGTTTCCCGAAACAAGCCGGTTTGCAATCTCAAAGGAACTTGCGGCTTTTTTAAAATTGCTCTGGCGCATAAGAATCTGCCCCATCTGGGCATAAAGCCCAAAATCCTGCGGATGCAGGCCAATAGCATTCTGCACAAGCTCGCCGGCAAGCCTGGTCTTGCGGTGATTTAGCAAGAGTTTTGCGTATTCAATCACGGCTTCCTGCCAGCCCGGCTTTGCACGCAGCGCGGCGTCATAAGCCTGAATCGCGGAAGTGTCGTCATGCATAGCCTCAAGGCTTTTTGCAAGGTTAAACTGAATTATAGGATGGTTAGGGTCTATCTGAAGACCGCGTTTATAAGTTGCAACCGCCTTTTCGTGGTTGTTCTGAGCCGCATAAATTGTTCCAAGATGATTGTACGCCAGCACGTCAGTCGGGTTTACGGCAATAACATTTTCAAACGCATCGATTGCATCTGAATAATTTTTCATCAGTTTATATGTAAAGCCAAGATTGTAATTCACCTGGGCCGGATTAATTTTAGTTTCCAGAGCCTTTTGAAGAATTTCAATTGACTCCTGATACCTTCCCATGCGGCGGTATATTCCGCCCATGCTATTCATCGCCTCAAAATTATTCGGATAAAAAGTAAGAATCTGCTGAAAATACGGAAGCGCTTTTTCGTCATCGTTGTTTTTCATGTAAAGATTTCCGAGCGCAGACAAATATTCAATATTCTTCACATCTTCCTGAAGAAGGGATTTGTACAGCCTTATAGCAAGGTTAAAATCCCTTGAAATAACAGCATTCTTTGCCCTTCTCAACACAATTTCTTTATCTTCCATAGCTTCCTCGCATTATTCCCCTTGTAAACTATCTTTTTCGTTCAGGGCGGGCATAAACTTCCTTTGAAAGCGCGCCGCAAATCCGCTCGTCCAGCTTTGAATAGGCTGCCACCGCAAAGTAATATATTACACCATTTTTTAAGCCTGTTAAAGTCGCGCTGGTAACATTGCCTACGTTGACAGGCGAAGCTCCCTGCACGGCGGAGCGGCCAAGGTATTCCCCCGGACGGTTTCCATAATAAATATAATATCCTCCGGCAGAATCATCAACCGAATAACTCCAGCTTAACGTAACCTGACCATCGCCTTTTTCAACAGAAATTTTATACGGCGGAAAAGGTTCAGGCAACGTCGTATATTCAACTTTTATTTCCGTTACAGAAGGAGTCTTTTGACCGCCGCCGTCCGGAAAAAGCTCCGCCGCAACCTGAAAATACAGCCCGCTCAAATTTTCAATCTCCTGCCCGGAAACCACAGGAATCCATTCCGGATAATCTTCCGTCCAGTTGAAATGATTGTCTCCTGCGCGGACATAAAGGCAAACTTCAGTCTGCGAAGGCTCATAAACCTCCGCAAAAACCTTGTTTATAACTGTTCCTTCTTTTGTCAGGACAGGAATTGACTCAAAGCGTCCGCCGGAGATTTTGTAATGCTCAGGCAGTCCAACCCTGATGTTTTCAGAATTGTCTTCCCTATTAAAATCCGTATAGCTTCGCAAAATTCTAAAATCATCAAGCAGACCGATATAAGAAGGAACAATCCGCAATTCTGCGGCGACACCCATAACGGCATTGCAAACAGTTCCGCCTTCGTGTCCTGTATCGGTAAGATATTTTATGTCTTCCAGCTGGCCGTCAATCCTGTACTCAAGAATTCCAGTCTGCTCCTCAAAAGAAATAAGATGATGGCTCCACTGGTTCGGAATAATCGTCCTGGAGGAAGAAAGGGAAACGTCTCCGTTGTTTTCAGTATAGCCTTCAAAAATATTTGAAAAAAGCGTGATAACTTTATTTTTATAGAAAGAAGTTGAAATCAACTGGTAAAAAACCTGGCCGCCTATGTTTTTTGAAGAACGCCAGTTCAGCAGGACTTCTCCATTTTCTACAGTTGAAGGGCAAATCCAGAAATCAATGACAAATGAACCGGCAGGACCTTCCGAGCCAAAAAGGCTTGTTTCATCACCCTGAATGTCGATTCCGCCGCGGCCGCGGCTTAAGACAGAAGTTTTCCCCAAGGCCGTCTTTTTTGAAAAGTAGACTCCGCTGCTCTTGATTTTGTACTTTCCGGCTTTGTCATAAATCTTTGAGTTTTCAAAATCAAGAAGGCAATCCGTAAAATCATCCGGCTGACTGGAATTTGTCTCAAGCTCAAGACATTCAAAGCCGAAGCGGCCCTTTCCGGTTGTAATTCCGTTGCGGACATTCACCTCGCTCCAGCCGGTTTTTCCGCCGAATTCATAAATTTCAGCGCCGGCAGCAAAAGAGCAGAAAACGAATGCGCAAACTGCAAAAACAAATGGAATTACACTTTTTTTTGATATATAATTATTTTTGCGATATGTACAGAGAAATTCTTCATGAAACTGCATTAAAAGCACCATCCTCCAGCGGCGTCTATATGTGGAAAAATCCACAGGACACCGTGATTTATGTTGGAAAAGCCAAAAACCTTAAAAACAGGCTGACTTCTTATTTTTCCGGCAAAAAGGATATCAAGACAAGGCTGCTTATTTCAAATGCAAAAAGCATCGAATACATCACGACTGCAAACGAATACGAAGCCTTCCTTCTTGAAAACAATCTTATAAAAAAATATTCGCCGAAATACAACATCAACTTAAAGGACGGGAAATCCTATCCGGTTTTAAGAATTACCCGCGAAGATTTTCCACGGCTTTTTAAGACGCGCAATATACTTCACGACGGCTCGACATATTTCGGTCCATATCCGGACGCAAGCGCCCTTGATACTTTTATAGACACACTTTATCAAATCTATCCGCTAAGACACTGCAAAAAATTTACAATGCGGGAAACGCCTTGCCTTTACTATCACATGGGGCAATGCAAAGCGCCTTGCTGCGGAAAAATTTCAAAAGAATCCTACAATGAATTTTTCGGAGAAATTTGCGATCTTCTTAAGGAAAACGGAAGTAAAACAACCGAAAAACTTACGGCAAAAATGAAGGAAGCCGCGGAACAGCTGAATTTTGAAAAAGCCGCACGGCTGAGGGACGGCCTACGCGCGCTTATGGTGATGCAGAACCAGAATATTGTTGAAAGCTTTGACTCAGAAGACCGCGACTATTTGGCCTGGTACAGGGAAGGTGAACTTGTAAGCTTTACAGTCCTTAAAATCCGTAACGGAAAACTTCTTGGCCGCGACAATTACCGCGTTCAGAGCATGAACGAAAACGAAGAGCTTCTTGCCGAGTTCATGAGCGCATACTACAACTCCCGGGAAGAAATTCCGCCTAAAATATTCGTTCCAACCGAGGACGGACTTAATATAATTTCCGAATGGATAAAAAATCAGTTTAACTCAGACCCTCAGATAATCCTTGCAAACGATGACATAGAAAACGCTCCGCGCCACAAAGCCGCGATGAACATGGCGGCGGAAAACGCAAAAGAAGACATAATCCGCAGGTTGCGCGAACGCGGCGACATTCCAGCGCTCGAAGAGCTGAAAGAAATTCTCGGGCTTGCAAAACTTCCAGTAAGAATTGAAGGATTTGACATTGCCCACATCGGCGGAAAATTCCCGGTGGCCTCGCTAATCAGTTTTTACAACGGAAATCCGGACAAAAAAAACTACAGATATTTCAGGCTTAAGACAACAGACGGATACATAGACGATTTTCAGTCGATGAGGGAAGCAACCAGCCGGCGTTACACGCGTCTTTTGAACGAACAGTCGGATTTACCGGACTTAATTCTTATTGACGGCGGAATCGGCCAGGTAAACGCAGTTGACCAGGTATTAAAATCGCTGAACCTGGACATTCCGGTCGCCGGACTTGCAAAGCGCGACGAAGAAATCTGGCGGCCCTATGCGGAAAAACCGTTGTGTCTTCCAAAAAGAAGCGACGCATTGCGTCTTCTGCAGAGAGTCCGCGATGAAACACACCGCTTTGCAACCAGCAGAAACCAGAGGCTCAGAACAAAAGAAAACACAGTAAGCGTTTTCCTTGAAATTCCGGGAATAGGCGAAAAACGAGCACGAACGCTTACAAAAACTTTTACAACGCTGGAAAATATGTGCGCCGCGGACGAAAGCACAGTCGCTCAGACACTGCACGTGCGCGCGGATGAAGCCACAGAAATCATCCTTGCCGCAAAACGACTTTTGGAAAAACGCAACGCACGCAAAGAAGAGCAGATGCGTTCCCTGAAATCAGCCGGAACAACCTGGCAAAAAGCCGCCGACGCCCAGTACATCGACGACCTTGCAAACGCCGCCCTTTTAGCCGCAGAAGAAGAACCGGAGTTCGGGAAGGGATGAGAAACACATTGAAAATATTTTACTTCAAATCTTCTAAAAATTAATTGACTTATTCCTTTCTGCATACGGCAGAAATCTTGCTGAGCACGAAGCCGTTTTTTCAATTTTCAGAAAATCGTGCTCAGCAATTTTTTTATCCCCTACTCATATTTCCAGCCGCCTGCTTTTAGCTGGGTGGAAACCATTTTGCTGTAGATTCCAGCCTTTGCGCTAAGTTCTGCGGGCGAGCCTTGCTCGGCAACAATTCCGTCTTTGAGCACTACAATGTGGTCTGAGCCTTCAACTGTGCGCATTCGGTGGGCGATTATGAGCACGGTCTTGTTTTTTATAAGGCGTGAAAGCGATTCCTGAACAAGGGTTTCGCTGTCAACATCAAGGCTTGCGGTCGCTTCGTCCAGAAGGATTATCGGAGCGTCTTTTAGAAATGCGCGGGCAATTGAAATGCGCTGTCTTTCTCCGCCGGAAAGCTCCGAGCCGTTTTCGCCGATTACTGTGTTCCATTTTTCAGGAAGTTTTTCAACAAACTCTTCGCAGCAGGCAAGACGGGCGGCTTCCTTCACTTCCGCGTCGCTGGCGTCTTTTCTTCCGATTCTTATGTTTTCCATGACGGTGTTGTTGAACAGCGTTACATCCTGAAAGACAATCGAATACATTGAAAGAAGCGTTTCCGGGTCGATTTTTGAAATATCCATTCCGCCAACGGTGATTTTTCCGCGGTTCAAGTCCCAGAATCTGGCGGCAAGGCGGCTTACTGTGGTTTTTCCGCTTCCGCTCGGCCCGATGAGAGCTGTAACTTCGCCCTGCTTTGCTGTGAAACTTACGTCATTCAATATTTCTTTTCCATCATTATAAGAAAATCCTACATTTTCAAAATCAATATTGTATCCGCTGTTGGAAAGCTTAGGCTCACCGTCCTGTTCCTTGCAACTCAAGATTTCGTCCATACGCGAGCAGCGCACGTCGCAGCTTATGATTGCGGCAAGATTCTGGAGCGAAACCTGGAGCGGATCATACATTCTGGAAACTACAAGAAGATATGCGAAAAATGTAAGAATATCGATTTCACCGGACGCAAGCAGTGCCGCGCCTTCAACTGCGACTGTTCCGATTCCAAGCTTCAGAATCATCTGGGCGGAAACAACAAATGCCGCCGTTGCAAATTCTGAGACAATTGAATGTTTTTCCACCGCGCGGGCTTTTTTTTCAAAGCCTTCAAGATAGGTTTCCGCCGCGTTGTAAGACTTCAGGTCGCGCATTGTTTCAAGCCCTTCCTGAATTCCGTCTGCACAGGCGAGCTTGTATTTCATTCCCGTTCGAGTGATTCTGTCTGAAACTTTCCTTGAAGAAACAACTATTATAAACGCAACCGGCATTACCCAGACAGCGGCAACAGTCATTTTCCAGTTAAAAAAGAAAAGCGAAAGAACCACAAGCGTTGTGGAAATCAGCGAGCCGACCAGCTCCGGAATCCAGTGGGAACTTGCGGTTTCCAGAACAGCGCAGTCGCCCATAATCGTGCTTGTTAAGTCAGACAAGTCTTTTTTGCCGAAAAATGAAAGTGGCAGCTTCCTTAGTTTTTCTGCAAGCGAGCGGCGGCGGATTCCGCTTTCAACGTAGGTTGTTAAAAAAGTTGAGCGGTACTGAAAAAGCGTTGTGAGCACAATCAGAACGCACACAGCGGCTACAGCGCACACGTAGAACGGCAGGCTGGACACAAGGATTCTTCCGCTGAGAAGGTTTCGCACAAGGCGGTACAAAAGCCCGACCGGCAGCATCAGCACAAGATTCGCGAGCGTAACTGCCACAAACGCCCGGAGCATTCCCTTTGCACCGTAATCTGAAAGCGCATATTTATGCTTAAGTTTTTCATTCAATGTCATTTTTCTACCTCTGTTAGATTTCTGTCTGAACTGATTTTCCATTCCGCGGCCTTGTTGTATTCATTCCACATTTTTGCGTAAAGTCCGCCACCAGCCAAAAGCTCGCCGTGAGTTCCAGATTCCGCAATTTTTCCGCCGGCAAGAACAAAAATTTTGTCAGCGTTTACAATGGTTGAAAGCCTATGGGCAATCATGACAACCGTTTTGTCCGCGGAAAGGTTTTCAAATGCGGCCTGAACTTTTTCCTCGTTGTCCGGGTCGGCAAAGGCGGTCGCCTCGTCCAGAATCAGTATTTTTGAATTTTTAAGGAACGCGCGGGCAATTGAAATGCGCTGCGCCTCGCCGCCTGAAAGATAAACGCCTTTTGCGCCGATTACCGTGTCGATTCCGTCCTTCAGCTTTGCGATGATGTCAGAACATTGGGCTTTTTCAAGCGCGTCAAGCACTTCCGCCCTTTTTGCAGAAGGATTTCCGAGCCGCACATTTTCCAGAACCGACATTTTTAAAAGCTTTGAATCCTGAAATACGTAGGAAACTTCGTTCATCAGCTCTTTTGAAGAAATATCGCGCACATCAACTCCGCCGATTTTTACAGAACCGCGCGACACATCCCAGAAGCGCGCAATGAGCGCAGCAAGAGTTGTTTTTCCGCTGCCGCTTGCACCAACGAACGCAACATGCTGTCCTGCCTTGATTTCAAAAGAAATTCCGTCAACTGCATTTTTTTTGTTTTCTTCGTATGAAAAAACAACATCGCTGAATTCAACAGAAGAATCAGCAGGCATTTTTGGCGTCTCAGTTTCAGGAAGTGGCTCGAACGATAAAATCGTATTTATTCTTTTTAGCGCATCCGACAAAATCATTGAGGCTTCACCGGAATATGCAATCTTCATCAGAGTTGTTGAAAGAACAGGCGTAAGAATTATATAGAAGAGAAGATTCAAAATCAGCGTTTCTGAAATGCCTTTTCCGCCAAGAATGTATGCCGCCGCAATAATGAACGCAAAAACAGACTGCGTTGCAAGCGTAAAAAGAATCATCGGGCGCATCATGCTTTTTGTGTAGGCAACAACCCATTTTTCATAGCCGTCAATCGCCGCCTTGAATCGGTTGAACGAGAACACCGACTGCCCGAACGTTTTTACAACTGGAATTCCGCGTACGTACTCAACCGCCTCATTCGACATAGTTTCAAGAGAATCCTGATATTTCGCCATGTCGTCGCGCATTTTCTTTCCTGCCATGGAACTCATTGCAAGAAATGCAAGAACCGCAGGCAAAAGGCACAGAAGCCCGGTCCGCCAGTCAAAGACAAGCATCATCGCAACAAGACATACAGGCGTAACAACAGAAACAACCTTGTCCGGAAGCATGTGGGCAATGAAAGTTTCGGTCGCCGCGGAAGAATCGTTCACAATCCGCCTGATTTTTCCGCTTCCCTCTTTTTCAACAAGCCCGAGCGGAAGAGACATAATGTGCCGCATAAGCTTCATCCTAAGGTTCGTCTGAATCCTGAACGCTGCCAAGTGCGAACACATCAGAGCGCAGACGTACACAAAAATCGCAAGAACCGCCGAGCCGACCGCAAGCCAGCCGTAAAGCTTAAGTTCGCCGGCCGTCCTTGAAAAATCAGGGCGCACAGCCAGCACGGCGCGAATCAGCCGCCAGATAAAGTAAAAAGGTGTCATCGCAAGAACTGCGCTTATTCCAGCTAGAATCCATGAAGCGTACACAAAAAACTTGTGTCCTCCGGCAAACTTCAGAAGCTCGCCGACCGAATTTTTCTTCTTTTCCATAAAAACTCCTGAAAAAGCCTGCGCTTCAATTGCAGACTTTTTATAAAATTAATTTCAGTTTATCCGGGCATTTTCTTCTGCCCGTTTGTTACCATTTTTCAAAAATGATAACAGCATAAAAAAAGAGGCTCAAAAGCCTCTTTCTAAAAACCCATAATTTTCTGCCAGCCCGGCATAAAGAACTTTTCCATCACCGCAAGGCAGTGCTCCGTTTCCTCCATTGAATAATTGTGAACAACCGGCTCAAGCATTGCCGTGTACGCAGAACTCAAAATCATGTGCATTTCTTTTTCGCTGAATTCAACAACGTTTTTTCCGCGCGTCTTTAAAAACTCTAGCACTTTTATCATCTCCTTCTGGTCTTCATTCACAACATCGTGCAAAAAATTTTCGTACCGCGTGCCCTTGGCTTTTGTAAGAATTAGCCGGAAATCTTCCCGGTGCGGATAAATCACCTCGCGAACCATATCGATATCGTTGTTTTTAAGCAGTTCAGAAACCGGAATATTCTGCTCCATCTGCATATATTTCAAGGAAATATGATTTTTCCGCCATAAACGGAAAGCCTTTACGGAAGGCTCAACCAGCTGGCAGAACAAATCTTCTTTGTTTGCACAATGCCGATAAAGTGCTGCCGAAGTAACTCCCGCCCTTGCAGCAATTTCCCGGATGGAAGCCTTTTCAAAGCCACATTCTGAAAACTCCGCCCTGGCGGCTCTTAGAATAATTTCATGTGTTTCAGATTTGTTCTTAGGCATACATTTTCCCGAAAACAAAAGAGAGTTCAGTTATCATTGGTAACTTTCAGGAAAAATATATCATTTCAAAAAGTTAGCGTCAAGTAACTAATGTTTTACGGAAGAGTTCTTTCCTTGAAATTTTCTATTTTTCTTGAAAACAGCCATATAACCACAAAAAACAGAACCATGCTTTCGCTCATCAGGCCATTTGTAAAGCCACTGCGGAATGCTGTGTTTGGCAGAAGAACTGTCAGTGCTTTTAAAACCACATAGAAAACCAGCACATTGAAGAACGCCGCTTTTTTCGGCAGAAAAGTTTTCCCGGAAACAACAGCGTAAAACCAGAATATGAACACTGGCACCATCATAATTTCACTGGCAGCCACCACCCACGACAAATGCTGAAACAATGCCTCGCACGCCGGAAGAGCTGCCTCGCTGTATCCGTTGTTCGTCATCCAGGCGTATAAATACAAAATCATAATATAAAAAATATGCAGGCACATCCATGGAGTAAGCCCGAACACATTTAGATAATGGTATATTTTCCGTGTTTTTTCAGGCTTTATAAGTGATTCCAGGCAAAACAATGCAATTCCGTAAAAAATAACTCCCGGAAAAGCAAGAATCATTGCCACGTTGTTTCGCCATGCCGGTATATTTGCAACTCCTTCTGTAAGCCAGAACAATTTTCCCTGATGGGAAGTTTCGCCATACATCATCAGCCAGTCGCCGATTCCATAGCAAAGACAGCCGCATATTCCACACAGTAAACAAGCCAGCATTCTTTTATTCTTGATATTCATAGTTTTTCTCCAATTTTAAAATTCCATCTGCAAAATGATTATTGTTAATCATCTTTTTATATCTGCACAACTTTCAAGCGAAAGCAAATCATTATCACCACTTACAATATATAGCCTGGATGTCGAGTTTTTTGTAGAAAGAATAAAAGCGCAGGCAGATCTACAATTTGTGAAGATTTTTGGCGATTGAATTAATTAAAGTGCGGAGCACCAGAATTAATTCAATCGTAGCGCGAGCCAAATCAATCTGAGCAAATTTGACTGATTATTGTATTTTTCCTTGTAACGAAAAATAATGTAATCAATGAATTCTGAAATTTCATCAAGACAAGATTCCGGCACAGTCTTTACCTTTTCCAAAACTGTTTCATAACTCATAGTATTTCCTCCGTCTTTGTTTTTTATAACATAACACACTTCTGATAGCAATGATACAGTTTAGATTTTTTATTCCGCAAGCAATTTTCTGTCATCAATATTTTCCAGAACTTTCATCTGCTGGATTGCGATTTTGTTCAGTTTTTCAAGGCGGACGCTTTGCGACAAGCCTTCATTTATAAAAACAGCGTTCAGGTTTTCCATATTTGAAAGGCATATAAGCTGGTTTATTGTCGCATAGTCGCGGATATTTCCCTTTAAGGCAGGATTTGCATCCCGCCATTGCTTTGCAGTCATTCCGAACATCGCAACATTGAGCATATCGGCCTCGTCAGCATAGACGAAAGATTTTTGAGCAGCCGTCAGCTCCTGCGGAATCAGGTTCTGTTTTATTGCGTCCGTATGGATTCTATAATTGATTTTTGCAAGCTCCCGCTTTGCAGACCAGCCGAGCTGTTTTTGCTCTTCTTCTTTTAGTCGCTGGAATTCCCGAAGCAAATATAATTTGAACTGAGGCGAAACCCATGAAGCAAATTCAAAAGCCAAATCTTTATGTGCGTAAGTTCCGCCATAACGCCCGGCTTTTGCAATGATTCCAATAGCATTCGTTTTTTCTATCCATTGCTTTGCAGAAAGAATGAATCTGTTTAGCCCAGCCTCGTTTTTAATTCCCTCGAATTCGGGGGAATTAAAATTAGGATTATACATCTCTTCCCATATTCCAAGAAACTCGATTGTATTTTTATTGCGCAACCATTTTTCAATCAGGGCAAGCCCATTTTCTATATTCTTCACCATGTCTGTCAAAGAAATATAATCCTTTTCATCAATTGAGATTACACTTATCTCTTTGTTGTCTACATTTATTTTTGCCATAAATTCATTCTCCTTAATTATGCTCCGCAACCTTTAAAGCTCCAAAGCCTTCGGATGTTTTATAGTCTGACGGATTTTTGTGGACTGCCTGCTTTGTTGCGGCGATTTTTTTGTCTGCGTAGAGGACAACGTCTTTTATCACGAGCTTCTGGACTGCGCTGATAAACGTTTCCATAAAGGCGTAGTCGGGGGAATCGTCGGAATTAACTGGAAGAAAAATCCTAAAATTAAAACTTTGAGAACTTCGTAATTTTTTTCCAAAAGAAAACTTTCCTCTAATAGATTTTTCCATACAAGAAGAAAAATAAAGCATTTGCTCAGAAGAATAATTTTTATCATCATTCCAATAAACACCAGTATCATCTCCTGCGCCAAAATCATAATTTCTATAAAATGTATTTCCAAAAATATCTATTGTAATAGAATTTTTGGGGAAAGTTGCAATAGGATTTGAGATATAACCAACTATACCAGTGTTCGTTGTTCCAGCCATAACAAATGGAATCTTTCCTGGTTTTTGATCTCCTTTTTTTAGTCTTCTCCCCTGCTTAATATGATTAAAAATTTCACTATAGGAAAATTCCTTCCACTTCAATTCATTGAAGTGCGCGAGAGCTTCGCTCTCGCATTTCGACAACGTGTAGTTGTCGAAGCCGCTTACCTTTAGGTAAGCGGCCAGTTCGCGTATACGCTCCTCTTCGAGTTCGCGTATAAACGCTTCCATAAAATCAAAATCGATATTTCCATCATTTTTTTCGGGAAGTTGAATAAATTCCTCTTTCACTCTTTCCCAACTTGCTTTTAACTCATAAGAAAACTTTAACTTAATTGATTTTTGAATTGTAGTTGTAAAAAAGTGCAGCTGAGAAGAATTCAGCTCAAACTTTGATTTTATCAAATATGCATTATAAAGAACTCCTGTTTTTTGAGGCTGTGAATAAACATTTCCCGTCGAAACAGCTCCATCGTTTACAATATCTATAGACATTTCAACATTTTCAAAATCTTCAGGCCGTCCATAATACATTATTCCATTATCGCCATCTTTTGCATTAACTAACGGCAATGAATATTCTTCTGTCAGGATTCGAGAAACATCTTTTTCTTTGTCGAATTTGCCTTTCTTGAACTTCAGATTCTGTTTTTCAAACAAATCCCCAATCTTAAATTCGCCCCACTTAACTTCATTCAGTTTTTTGCTAAGCGGGGCATTCATTTTCCCAGGCTGTCGTTCGCCTCGCTTTTTATTACATTGCTTACTTCCCACGCAAGATAGTCAGCAACAGTTTTCTTGAAGTCGTCCAAAGTAGGCTTTGTGTCCACCGGCGCGCTCTGGTTCCAGTCGTCGCCTTTTTCAGGGTCAATTGTTCCTTCAAAGTATTCGTTTTCGGTTAGATATTTAAGGCTTCCTTTTCCAAATTCCACAAGATCTACAACTTCCGCATATCGTTCCTTTGCGTGGTCAGTGTCCCTAAGATTAACGCTTGCCTTTTTGCGGTTTGTGCGTGTGTAGCCGTCATTTGAAAAATCAATGAATTTCACAACACTCTTTGCCTTATGTGGCTCACCTACCCTAAAAACATAAATGTAAGTCTGAACGCTGGATTTTCCAATAAAAAGGTCAATCGGCATTTTTATGCTTGCAAGAAGAGTGTTTTTCGCAAGAATTTTTCTGTTGAACTCGCATGCTTTTTTTCCACTTCCTGCCGAGCCTTGAATGATTATTGCGGCATATCCTTTTTTCATCATAGAAAGAGCTTTTTCCACAAATATCATTCCGTTTCCTTCCGCAGAATACGGCGGATTCAAAACAAAAGCATCCGCCGGGAAATCCTCGTTGATATCTCCGAATCCGTATTTTCCGTTAAAATCGCTTAATGAGTCTTTGTTCAGAATGTTCGAGCTTCCGTCGCCCATCATAATCATATTCAAGACGGCAAGCATATAAATCTGAGGCAAAATCTCAAGCCCTAAAAGCTGATTAGCCTTGATTTTCGCAGATTTTTTCGCAAGCTCATCAGGAGACCTTATCTTATCCTTTGCGTCATTAAGCATTTCGTTCATAGCCGCAACCAAAAGACCTGCCGAGCCTGTGGCAAAATCCCACACATAAGAATCTTTATTTACGCGGGCAAGTTTTACAAGAAGCGTCGCCACATAACTAGGCGTTAAAACAACATCATTCAATTTATCCTGAGTGAACCCAAGCCAGCTGTACATCTCATTGAAGAGTTTTCCAGTAAAGTCTGTTGTAAGACCGATTTTGTAGTAAATGCCCAGGTCATCAACAACTTTGGCAAAAACACGTTTCAGCTGGCTTTCTGTTTTGCCTTTTTCAATTTTATTTATGTTGTCTGTTGCAAGCGTGTTCTGCAAAGTGCGGACAATCAAATCCTTTTTGTCCTGCGGAATTGATTTCTCATTCAAAAAATTCTTGATTTTGCGCAGGATAATATCTCCGTCGCGAGAGCCTTCTTCCTGCAAGGATTTCAGCTCGTCTTTTTCAAGCGGAGTAATCTTATATCTGTTCGGATTGTCCTTGTCAATGATTCCAAGCGTGGCAATGATTGAGGCGGCAACAAGATAAACCCGGTCATTTTCGCCCAAGCCTTTCTCATTCTGGTAAATATCATTGTTCAGCTTTACAAGGCTCGCGCTGATTTCCTGGTCACGCCGCTCCTTGATTTTTCCAAGTTCTTCTGGAGAAAGCTTCAGATTTTTTACAGTCTGTATAAAGTCATTGAAATTTTCTTCCTTTAAGAATGAAAGATCTGTGTATTTGCCGATTTCCTGTCCTGTTCCATAATTGCCTTTTGAAACAAAATAAACGCCAATCTCATGCCGCAAAGTTCCAGAAGAGTCTTTATAGCCTGTAATTCCAATGGAAATAACATCTTCAAAAGTCGTGTAATGTAGAATCGCATTCGCATAGTGAACCGCGCCATTAACAGCGTAAGATTTTATATTGGCAAAATCAAGCTCGCCGTTCGCCTTTTTGTTTGCAATCCGCCCATTTGAGTCAAGTTTTACAAGTTTGTCCTTATAGCCTTTGTATTCAATAAGAACAGGATAAAGTCTGTTATATTTATCTGAAAGCAACAGCTTTGCGTCAGGACGGTTTCCTCCGTTTCCTCCCTGCTTTGACTCATAGTTTTCAAGAGCCTTGTCTATCTCTGAATTTCCGATTGATTCCTGTTCCAGTTTGTAATCAAGTTTGTATGATTTTAGCCAGCCGTTAGCCAAGTCCGCGATATTCGGCTCTACTGATTGTGATTTATTCTGCCTATTTTGTGCCATTTTCAGTCTTCTTCCCTTTTTATTTTCTGACAAAAAAATTATACCACAAATTCGCCCTATTTGACGAAGACCAAAATTCCAAAAGCTGAAAAAATAAATTTTAGCTTAGTATAAAAATATTGAAAGTGAACGGATATAAAGTCCAGTCTATTTTTTAACAGGATTTTCCTCGTCAAATTTATCTGCGATATATCCGGCAGATTCTGCCCAAAGCGCATTTTCCGGCTCATGAAGAAGTTTGCAGGTATTGCTTTTTGAAAACAACAGATTTGCATCCTCGAATGAAATATTTCTTCTTCTGGCTATTTCCCTTGCAACTGAAAGAACAGAAAGGCAGACATTAATCGTCACATCTTTTCCGTTATATGTAAAAAGATTTTCAGGCATACACGCTCCTATTTAGCAAAACCAGTTTTTCTATCGCTTTTTCCGTGTGAAAAGAAACCTGGTTATTGACATCATTATATTTCAACCTTTCAACAGCTTCAGCCGCATTTATTGTTCCCAAAAGATAAAGCTGAACAGTCTGCATTGTGTTATCGTCTGCAACAGGTCCAATCACAACATCAAAATCATGCTGGACTCCGCCTTTGGTTCGATTTAATTTTATAAACTCAAGCCATTCTTCATCCAAAGAATCAAAATGTTTGATATTCAAATCTTGTGATTCTTCAAAACTGAATTTATAGACATAACTTTCAGTTTTTCCATTTCTAAGACTCTGCTTATATGCCCAATTTTTTGCCTGCCCTTCAAGAACTGTTGTATAAAAGCCTTTCCCAAAATCACGTCTGTTCTGAGATTTTGCCAAATCAATCTTTTCAAAAAACGAAGCTGACCCATGATATAAAATCAGCCCTTTTTTTTCCGAGATATTTTTACTGATAAAATCAAAAACTTCTTCCAAAGCAACCTGATGCAGATATTCATGCTGGACAACCATTTTTTCCATAATATTATTTTTATGGAAAATACCTGCACTTTCTTCGTAAGTCAAATTGTTGGTTTTTGCATGATTTTCAAGTGCTAATATAAAAAGAAATTCTATATCCGCCTGCTTACTCATTTTTCTCCTCGTTTATTTCAGCAAAATTATACCACAAATTCGCCCTATTTGCCTTAGATCCATGATTTACCACGATTGTTTTTTTTTCACGTTTTTCCCTTGTTTTCATTCTTGCGTGTTTCTGTTAAAGTTGAGGTATGCGTAAATTCAGTTTGATTTCTTTACTGGCTCTTTACTTGGGCTGTTTCATTTCTTGCGAAAACCGTATTAAAGGCTACGGTGTTCTTTTGTGGAATCTTCCGGAGCACCAGTTGCAGGATGGCGATCTGGTTCCAGTTTACATTCGTTCAAATATTTCACAGGTTTATGTAATCGGAACTTCTCAGGGAAAAATTGAAATTCCTTTGTGGCAGATTACAGAGCCGGAAATGAAATTCAAAGCAAAAAAAACGGCGAAAAAGTTCGGGGAATACAGGCACACTTACGCCTCTGTAGCGATGGATGGACTTCCTATGCGCGCAGAACCGGTAAACACCGCAAAACAGGTTTACCGACTAAAAAAAGCGGAAACAATAAAAATTCTCTACAAAGGAAAAGGACAGGCTGTCTACGCCGGAAAAAAACCGCTTGAAGGCGACTGGCTAAGAGTCCTTACATCTGACGGCACAACCGGCTGGTGCTTCAGCTACAACCTGAAGCCTTTTGAAACAGACATAAACGGAATCCAGATAAGCGGCGAAGTTATCGAGGAAGAAAACAGCATCGACACAGAACTTACAGAAATGCTTAAAGGAATCTGGTATCCTGATTCATACAAAAAAATGATTGACACCGGACGAATCGATCCGGCAAAAATCAACCTTAACTACAACCTTCATCTGGATGAAGAAACAAATAAACTCACTTTCACCATGCCTGGAATCAAAAAAGAATGGGACTATACAGGCGCAAGCGAAGACAGCACGATTGTAAACGCAAAGGCTTTCAAGCTGAACGATATTCCGATTATCGTTTCCGTAAAAAAATCAACTTACATCGTCGCACGCTATACAGGGGAAAGCGGAAAACCGGAAGATTTCAACCTTGTCACAATTGATGCGGACATAAGCCAGCTCGTACAGGATGAAATTCAACGCCGCGAATCAGAATACGAACAGATTTATATGTTCGGCCCGAATTTCCGTTCTTCCAGCTACGGTCAGCTTTCTTTTAAGGACGACCACACTTTCAGCTGGAACAACAAAAACCTTCTTGTGCCTGGAGTAATTTCTTCTTCAGCAAAAAACACAGGAACTGTCCAGATAAAATACTTCCTTATCCGTTCGCTGGCTCAGGCTTATGACGGAGTCCTTACATTTAAATTTGAAGGAATGAACAAAGAAGTCAACTTTTTCTATAAAATGGAAGAAAATGGACTTAGATTTGAAGACGCGACCGGTGCAGTTTTAGACGGCAATATTTTCCGGGAAAGAGGAATTTCACCGTTAATCATATTCTTTAAGCAAGCGGAATAGTTTCATGGCATTCGTACAGTTTTCACAAGTTTCCCTGGCATTTGGCGACAGGGATATTTTAAAGAATGTAAGCGTAAATCTTATGACCGGCACAAAAGCCGCATTAACCGGCGCAAACGGTGCTGGAAAATCAACGCTGATAAAAGTAATGGCAGGGCTGATAAAACCTGACAGCGGAAGCAGAATCTGCCAGAAAGAAACAAGAATCGCATATCTTCCGCAGAGCGGACTTACACACCACGGATGCTCATTAAAAGAAGAGGCGGACAGGGCTTTTGAATTCGGCTACGACATTCAGAAACAGATTGACCAGATTGGCGAGCAGCTTGAAAAAGGAACTGGAAACACAGATAACCTGCTTGCAACCCAGGCAGAACTTATTGCAAAACTGGAAGAATCCGGCTGGCACAGGCGCGAGGCGACTGCGGAAAGCGTCCTGATGGGTCTTGGTTTTTCGCAGGAAGATTTGCAGAAACAGACGGAAGAATTTTCAGGCGGATGGCAGATGAGAATCGCCCTTGCAAAGGCGCTTATGCAAAACCCGGACATTCTTCTTCTTGACGAGCCTACAAACTATCTTGATATTGAAGCGCGTACATGGCTGGAAAAATTCCTTTCAAACTACAAGGGCGCGTTTCTTCTTGTAAGCCACGACCGCTATTTCCTGGATGTTACGGTAAACGAAGTATACGAGCTTTTTGGCGGCGACCTTAAACGCTATAAGGGAAATTTTACACACTACGAGCAAGTGCGCGAAGTCGAGCTGAAAACTTTAATCGCTGAATACGAAAAACAGCAGGATGAAATTGCAAAACTGCAGGATTTTATCCGCAGATTCGGTGTCCAGGCGACAAAAGCGGCGCAGGCGCAGGAACGGCAGAAACAGCTGGACAAAATCCTTGCCCAGAAAATAGAAATTCCGGAAAGCCTTAAAAAAATCCACTTTAAATTTCCTGAAGCTCCGCACGCAGGCCATCTTGTCTTGCGGACAAAAGGACTTACAAAATCCTACGACGGAAAAACAAATGTGATAGAAAACCTTGACCTGACTGTGGAAAACGGCGAAATGCTTGTTGTTGCCGGAAGAAACGGCGCGGGAAAATCAACCTTGCTCAGAATGCTCGCAGGCGTTGACCCGATAACAAGCGGAGAAGTGATTCCCGGCACTGGCGTAAAAATCGGTTATTTCAGCCAGGACAATGCGGAAACAATAAAAGGCGGCGAGACAATTCTTGAATATGTGGAAAGCCAGGCACCGACTGAACTTATTCCAAAAGTCCGCGATATGCTTGGAAGTTTTCTTTTCCGCGGCGATGATGTCTTTAAGTCGCTGAATGTTCTTTCCGGCGGTGAAAAAAGCCGGATTGCGCTGCTTCAGCTTTTGCTGCGGGCGAACAATCTTCTTATCCTTGATGAACCTACAAACCATCTTGATATGCATTCAAAAGACGTTCTGATGAATGCGCTGAAAGATTTTGGCGGAACAGTGATTTTTGTAAGCCACGACCGGGGATTTATAGAAGGACTTGCGACAAAAGTCCTTGAGCTGAAACCCGGAAGCCACCGCGAATTTCCTGGAAACTACAAATATTATATGGAACGCATTGAAGCGGAGGAAGCCGGAATCGTAGGACAGTTTGAAAGAGGAACTGGAATCGCCACAAGCAGCGTAAATTCCACGAAAACCAGCGAACCAAAAGCCGACGCAACAAAATCGGCCGGAAAATTAAACTGGGAAGAACAGAAAAAAATCGAGGCGGAAAGGCGCAAAAACGAAAAAGAAGTCGCAAGGCTTGAAACGGAAATTGCAAAAGCCGAGGAAGAAAAATCCGCGCTGGAATCAAAAATGGCATTGCCGGAAGTATATTCAAACGGCGCAAAAGCAAAAGAAGTCCAGCAAAAGATTGACGAAACAACCAAAAAGATAGAAACTTTAACCCAGGCGTGGGAAACCGCAATGGATAAATTAGAATAGAAACAGGAGATTTTATGAAAGTTTTAGTTATTGGCGGCGCAGGATATATTGGAAGCCATGTTGTAAAAGAACTTATGAAAAACGGACACAAGGTTACCGTTTTTGACAACCTTTCAAGCGGACTCCGACAGAATCTTTTCCCGGAAAACGATTTTATCTACGGAAACATTCTTCTTCCAGAAGATTTGGACAACGCTTTTGAAAAAGGTTTTGACGCTTTCATTCATCTTGCCGCATTCAAGGCGGCCGGCGAATCAATGGTAAAACCGGAAAAATATTCAGTAAACAACATCAACGGAACATTGAACATAATGAACGCCGCGGTAAAACACAATTGCCTTAGAATGATTTTTAGTTCCAGCGCGGCGACTTTCGGCGAACCGCAGTACCTTCCGATGGACGAAAACCATCCGCAAAAGCCGATGAACTACTACGGATTCACAAAACTCAAAATTGAAGAATTTATGGACTGGTACGACCAGCTGAAAGGAATGAAATTCGCCGCGTTAAGATATTTCAACGCAGCCGGATACGACCCGGAAGGCGTTGTCTGCGGACTTGAACAGAATCCGGAAAACCTTCTTCCACGCGTAATGGAAGCCGCGCTTGGAAGACGTTCGCTTAAAATCTTTGGAACAGACTACGATACCCGCGACGGAACTTGCATCCGCGACTACGTTCACGTAACAGACCTTGCGCGCGCGCACGTCATGGCTCTGGATTACATCGCAAAAAACAACAAGAGCCTGAAGCTAAACCTTGGAACAGAAAAAGGCACAACCGTAAAAGAAATCATTGAAGCGGCGCGAAAAATCTCCGGCAAGCCGATTCCTGCGGAAGAAGCACCCCGCCGCCCGGGAGACCCTGCAAACCTTTACGCAACCAGCAAAAAAGCCAAAGAACTTTTAGGCTGGGAACCAAAATACAGCGACGTGGACACCCTCGTAGAAACAACCTGGAAAGCATATTTAAAAGCGGAAAAGAAATAGGCAGGGAAAATATTAATCAAACGTGGTGAAAAAGCAGCTGAATATTTTGCATATTGCGAATAAGTAGGCTGCGATTTATGGTGACTTTTAACTTCAATGGATAGCCTGTGTGGATAGCCTGTTTGTCTGTGGCTTCCTGAAAAATTGCGTGCCGGAAAAAGTGAATATGTTCAAGGTGTTGAAGTTGCACCTGACTACAAAGGAATTATTCCAGAAGGTTTTGATGTAATTGATTTACCGGAATGTGACTATCTTATGTTCCAGGGCGAACCTTTTGCAGAAGAAGATTTTGAAGAGGCTATTACTGCTATCCGGGAATCTGAAAAGAAATATGATCCTTCTGTTGTAGGCTACAAATGGGATAAAGAAAATCCACGAATTCAGCTTGAACCACGAGGCGAACGCGGCTATATAGAACTTGTAGCTGTGAAAAGTAAATTCAGAATATTGAGTTTGATGACAATCAAATTGGAGGGTCGTCAAACTCAAAGGGTTCTTGTGACTCATTCACCAGCTTTCCCATCATGTGTTCAATTTAGAGCTCAATGTTGTTTACGCACAGAATTCAGTTGTTTCATCATTTCAACCCTGCACACGGCATAAAACTTAACATTCACTTCCTCGTCTTCAATTGGAACGGCTACACGGTTTGTTTTTTTTAAGGCAGGAAGATGGTCTGCCTGTTCACTGTAATCCGTTGCGAATGCTGGAAGTGTTGAATATGCAATTATATCCCTCAGGTCTGTAATGTCATCCTGCTCAATAAACTTTGCATCGGGAATTGCATGCTTAACTGCATTGGACCAGAATCCAAGTTCTGAAAGCATTATGAAGGTTTCGCCTGCAAGTTCTTTGAGTTTTACAGATTTACGATTGGCCAGACTGTGACTTTTTGGAAGCAATACTTTGAGATGTTCTTCAAAAATTTTTGTTGCAAAAAAGCGTTCGTCCGAGCGGTTAATTGTTGTGATTATAATTTGAGCCTTGTCTTTTTCCAGCAGTGAAAAAAGCTCATCATTTTCGTTTTTCACCTGGCCGGTTATTTTAGTCTTTGGAAAAGTCTTGTTAAACTTTTGAGTCAAAACATAAAGCGGCATTGGCGCAATTGAAGCAATTTTAATTTCCCGGGTCTTGTTGTAAAAATCAAGAACTTCATTTTCCATCTCGTTCTGAAGTGCAAGAATTCGGCGGGCATAGTCCACGGCAAGTCGGCCGGTTTGATTCAAAGAGATAGTATTTTTCGTCCTGTCAAAAAGTTGTACTCCAAGAATATCTTCCAGTTTTTGAAGAGAACGCGTAAGTGACGGCTGCGTTACATTCACAATTTCACTTGCGGCAACAAGCGTTCCACTGTCAGCAAAGGCGACAAGATTTTGAAGGATGTAAGTTTCTATCATATTAATATTTTAGCATGAGATTTGCTATGCGCAAGCCGCGAAAGCGGCGTGTTAAATAATTTCTACTCATGCAAACGAGCGAAGCGAGTATGCGTGCAACGAATAGTGCGACTGATTTGTCGGATTTGAAAACTTTATTATGTGATATTATACTAACAATCTTGATTTTTTACAATGGATTATTTATATTTTCTTTATGGAAACAAATAAACAGTACCTTTCTGTAGAAGATTTATCACTTAAGTTAAATTGTACTCCTCAATATACACGAAAACTTATTCGTGACGGAAAAATTCCAGCTGAACAGGTTGGAAAAACCTGGGTAATAAACCCAAATATTTTATCTGATAATGAAACAATGTTTAGACTAAGTAAAGATATTCCCGACCAAGTTCGGAAAGATTCAGTAATCCCCGATATTGTAGCATTAAGTTTCTTTTCTGGAGCAATGGGGCTGGATTATGGAATTGAAAAAGCTGGAATACATCCGCTTTTAACTTCTGAAATAGAACCGAATGCTCGAAAAACTATTTTGCTGAATCGCCCAAATATTGGACTTATTGGTGATATAAACAATTACTCTGCAAGTGAAATTAGAAAATTTGCAAATATTTCTGAAAATCAAGAAATAGATTTAGTTATTGGTGGACCGCCATGCCAGGCTTTTAGTACCGCAGGTCAAAGAAAAGGTTTCCAAGATAAACGTGGAAATGTATTTTTAACTTTTATTGACAGAATACTGGAACTCCGTCCCAAATTTGCAGTAATTGAAAATGTAAGAGGAATTTTATCTGCTCCTTTCGAATGTGAAGAAATGGAAAAACGTTTCGGTTTTGCACCTAAAACACCAGAAGAAAAAAAAGGCGGAGCTTTGCTTTATATTCTGCATAAACTGGAAGAAGGCGGTTATACAGTGACTTTTAATCTTTACAATGCTGCAAATTATGGTGCTCCGCAAAAACGAGAGCGTGTTGTATTTTTCTGTTCTCGGGATGGTCAAAAAGTTCCATATTTGTCACCAACAAATGATGAATTTGGAAAATTTGGCTTACCAAAATGGCGAACAGTAAGAGAAGTTATTTCTGACTTAAAAGAAAATGAACAGAAAGCAATGAAATTTCCAGAAAAGCGTTTGAAGTATTTTAAAATGCTCAAAGCTGGACAATATTGGAAACATTTACCACAGGAAATTCAGTATGAAGCTATGGGGGAAAAACTCAAACTCGGTGGCGGAAAAACTGGATTCTTCCGCCGTGTAGGTTGGGATGAACCTTCTCCAACTCTTGTAACAGACCCAACAATGCCTGCTACAGATTTATGCCATCCAGAAAAAGACAGACCTCTTAGCATTCAAGAATATGCTCGAATACAAGAATTTCCAGATGATTGGAAATTCTTTGGAGAAATGAAGGATGTTTACAAACAAATTGGTAATGCAGTTCCAATTAGCTTAGGTTGTGCAATAGGTAAGCAGATTGTAAAACTTGTTACAAATCAACCGTTAGATTTGCCACCTGTCGATTTTCCTTTTTCGCGTTACACATATACGGATGATGTTTCAATAAAAAAGCTTATGAAAAAACGGTTGAATAAATCAGAACAACCAGATTTATTTGCTTTTGCTATATAAGGAAAAAAGTCGTGAAAACTTGATTTTCACGACTTTTTTCCTTATTTTCTTAGGTTTTCAATTTTTTGTTTTGTTTCTTTTCCTACTTCTTTTGCAATTTCTAATAATTCTTCATAACAATCATTACCACCTATTGTATCCCACATTTCCTTTCCAATCAGAACAACAGAATCGTTATGGAAATCAAATATTCCCATTGGCGGATTAAACGAATATGAGCTTTTAGCTTCTCCATAAGGATTATATGGCAATCCAAAGTAAGTTTTACAATTAGGATTTGCAATAGTTAGATGTAAACAATCCTCTTTTGCAACTGCTGTTTGATCAATATTTGGTTTTACAGTTTTTAAGCTGATATAATTATCTATACCATCTTTTTTCCACCATAAATCAGATATAATTCTTAATGATTTAATTTTGCCAGTCGGATTTACAGATTTGATTTTAGACAAAGTTGATAACCAGTCTCTTGCAGTTTCAGTATTATCCCTCAATCCTTGAATATGACTTCTTATAGCATCTTCATAAGCTTCATCAATATCGATGAATGTAATTTTTTGTCTTTCTGCACTTGATGCACCATTTGATAAAGCAACGATTTTCGCGATTTCTTCTATTACTCTTTGACCAAAAGACGTACTAAATGAACGTTCAAATCCACTCCAAAAAATAACATCTTCTGACAATAAAGCCGTATGAAAAGGTCGATAAGTCTGTTCATTTCCAAAAATACGAGAAATTGTTCCATCCACACAATTTCTAAATTCTTTTTCAATTAAATTTCTATATTTTTTATCCATAATTATAGTTTAATTCTCCATAGTTTTTTATCGGAAAATAAATCTAAATAATTAACAGTGCACCAATGTGGCATTTAAATAATATGGTCTTACTATACGCACGGAGAATACTGCGATAAAAAACTTTGATTGTTCAAATGACGATTCCTTAGGTTATATTAAAAATCACAAGGAGCAAACAAATGGCAAAGACACTTATTCTTTATTTTTCAGTATACGATTCAACACGGCGCCTGGCAGAAGAAATCGCCCGTCAGACTAGCGGCGACCTTCTGGAAATTGAACCGGTAATTCCTTACGACAAAAACCGCGACCACTATGACGCTCTGGCAGCCTTTGCAAAAAAGGAACACGACGAAGATCAGCGTCCTGCAATCAAAAATGCAATTGACCTTTCTGACTACGACACTATTTTTATCGGTTACCCGATGTGGTGGTACACCTTCCCCATGATTATCTACACGCTTTTTGACACTGTGACTTTTTCGGGAAAAACAGTCGTGCCTTTCAACACACATATGGGAAGCGGCGACGGCGGAACTTACAAGACCGTTCGTGAAAAGGCAAGGGGCGCAACCGTTCTTGAAGGTCTTCCTGTTTCCATGAAGGAAGCAGAAGGCGGGGCTGCAAAGAAAGTAGAAAAGTGGCTTACAAAGCTTGGGCTTAAAAAATAAAATCTGGGCGCAACCGCCGGCAAGCGGCGGTCGGGCTTCGCCGTCTTGCGCGGCTCATTCCTACGCTTACGCTTCGGAACTGCGCACGGCCCACTGGCCCGCTTGTGTTACAAGAAAAAAATGCCAAACAAATATTTCTCCGACAAAAATTTCGTTGCGCTCGTTTTCGCAACATAGTAAAATTAAGTATGGGAGAAAAAAATGGCAAGGCACGTATTTTCATTTAATGGCGGAGAACTTTTAACAACAATTGGAGCTTGTTGGTTCGTTTCTTATTGCTATTACGAATATATTGATAAAACTCATCAGAACTGGAAAATCGTAAAAACTGCTGCAAATCGAAAAAGTGTTTATTTAAGAACTCGGCAGTATCATAAAAACTGGCTTAAAGAAATTTCAAAAATGGATGATAGAAATTTAAATAGAAATTCTCTTAAATTAAAAGCCTCACAAATCAAACAAATGGAATCAGATTTATTGGCTATAGTGTAAATATTTCAAATAAAAAAAGCTTTGATAAAAAAGATGAAGCAAGAAATCAATGAAAGTGAAAAGTTTCTTACAAAAGAAGAGATTATTGAAATTTTCAGAAAAAGAGCTGAGCCAAATAACTTTTATTCCAGGATCTTTAAATACAAAACGGATCTGTTTGAAAAATTGGCAGCAAAAAGATTCAAGAGCGAAAACGAATTGATTAGCGTTATTGAAAATAAATAGACAAGGAGATTAAAAAATGATAAAAGCAGAAATGCTTAATGAAATGAACCCGAAGCTCAGGGCGCTCCTGGCGGCCGGGCTGATTGGAACTGCCGGTTTGGGGAGCAGCTAGCTGTTCTGTGGATGGCTCTTATGACGAGCCTCTGGTTGAACAGCCAGCTGAAACAGAGGACACTGAAAAAAAAATAGAGGATACAACTGATATGGTACTTTTTAAAGAACTTGGAGTTACACCAGAACAAGCTGAAAAATTGGCTAGGACAAAAAGAGTAGCAGAGCCAGCCGACACATTCCAAAAGTTTCCAAAAGAATATACAGTTCTTGCATATGAAAATAGCTTTGTTCCTGTCACCCTTGACCCAGATACTGGTAATATAAAATTTTATACGCCTCATATTCCTTATGGAGACAACATTAGTAAAACCATATTTTTTATTCCGGCAGGAGACATGACAGATAAATTTGATGATGCTATTGCTGCTTATAAAGCAGCACATGCTGAATAGTTTAGTAGAACTTTAAAAATAAAAGCCTTGGAAATAAAAATCCAAGGCTTTTATTATTTTCATATAGCTTATAGACCTTTATCTATTATAATTATATAATGGAGGAGTTATGAAAAAATTATCTTTTATATTAATTTTATTATCTGTTTTATTTCTTTCTTGCTCATTAGAGCCTGAACAGAAAGAGTATCAGGTATTTATTCGGCTTTCTAGTACAAATGAAACTCGTCTATACAATTGCTGATGCTAAAAAATGCAATAAAGACTGGATTTATAACATAGACTCTTGGCAACAATACGCAACAGAAAATCCATTATTAGACTCTAATGTTAAAAATACTATGATTAATAAGCACTTTGAAGTAGCTGCAACAAATTTTCCAGATAAGCAATTCTATGCAGTAAATATATATCAAAATGGAAAATTTTATATTCTTGCAGTTTATTATTAAACAAAAAGCTCTGGTATTTAAGCCAGAGCTTTTATTTTAATTTTTATTATATTTCAGATTTGTAAGATGCACATATTTTTTAATATTATCTGGAAGGCCACAGGCTTCAAGAACCTCTGATATAGTTTTATCAGTAAAAATAAACTTTAAGCTGTTATCAGTCTTACTATACATATAGTTTATTTTTACAGCAGACTTTTCATAAACAATATATGGATTATGTGGCGTTTTAGATATTTTAGTTATAGCAGCATTGCTATATAATGGAAAACTACTGAAATTATATATACGGTCTGCTCTGGCAAGTATAGGATATTCTGGCCCTTTTGTATTTGGGTATAACCAGTCAGCACCTTTTTGATAAATATAAAAATTACTGTCATTAGCAGGATCAGAGGTAAAAATACCTTGGCCTTAACTAATTTTTAGTTCTTCAAAATTATTGTTGCTCTTTACATAATAGGACCCACTATCTTGAAAACTGAAACTATCAGATAATTTATAAAGTCTATCAACAGCAATATTGCCTGACACTGCACCTTTCCCATCAAAGATAAGCTTAAATAGCTGAGTTACATAAGTGTCATCTGACTGCTTACGTATACCTAAATAATAGCCAGATGACGCTATAGCGCCGTTACTTGTTTTCCATACTGTTATCATATTAAAATTTTCATCAAAGTCACTTATACCAGTATATTTATTATTTTTACTCCAGTCCACTTGCAGGCCTTTATTATAAGTATTATATGTAAGTATATCCTGATTTATATAATTATTATTATTCTTTTCATAATAGTCACTGTTAATACAGATTCTGTCTGATTCCGGGCTTATAGAGTAAAGGGTTTTATCTTTTATAGTATTGCTGAGCTCCCATTTGCCCGCCCATGTACTTGTATCAGGAACTGTATTATAGCTATAGTCATTGCCACTTAATATATAATAATGGCTTATATTGCTATCAATACTGTAATATCCGTTTTTTATACAGTTAAAATGGCCTTCATCTTGGATTGCGATATTGCCCGCCGCGTTTTTATATATGTATTTTTTATTGCTGTCATAGCCTGTACCGCTGTCAACCTGTTTTAATGCGGCGCCCTCGAACAGTTTCTCAAGCCCCAGCTGCGGGAACCCGATGTCCGAGGTTTTGTCAGATCCGGTTGTGCTGTGGACACCTTTTATAAATATTACGCTTGGTTTGATACTCATAATATTAAAATTAGTCTTGCTAATTAAACAGAAAAAAGGTTACAACGCATTCGCTCTAATTTATAGACCCGGCGCACAGACGGCCTGCGAGGATTCATCTCGTGTTATTGCCTTCCTCCACCAAAACGCAAGTAAGCTTGGAATTGACATGGCGGATTATTCTCTTTGGGGCGGAAGCGCAGGAGCAAGAATGGCAGCCTGGCTAGGCTCACTGGGAACAGAATACTTTGGTGAACAGTCGTATCCTCGACCCGCCGCTGTCATCATGCAATACACAGGCCTTGGTGAAGTCTACGGAAATGAACCTCCCACTTATAACTGCGTTGGAACGAACGATGGAATTGCTTCCTTCAAGACAATGGAACGCCGCATAAATGCAATCAAGGCAAACGGAACAGATGCACAGATAGAAGTTTTCCGTGGTTTAGGACATGGCTTTGGACTTGGACAAGGAACCGTTGCTGAAGGCTGGATAGACAATGCGGTAAAGTTTTGGGAAAAGCAGAATGAGTAGCTGAAATGTGTGAGCCCTGAGTATGCGCAAGCCGCGAGAGCGGCGTGATAAATAATTTCCTCTCATGCAAACGAGCGAAGCGAGTATGCGCACGGCGAATGAGCCTTACGGCTCATTCTGCAAGGAAATTATAAACTTGTGAGCTATGCACACGGCGAATAGCACCTTGCGAAAGTTTGATTGTTCAAGGCAGGTATATCTCTGCTATCATTTAATCATACGGAGGACACAAGATGAAATTAAAATCAATTCTTATGGCAACAGCGATTATGATGCTTACAACATGCGGTCTGATTGCACAAAACTCACAAAACTCAAAAACTCTGGTTATGTATTTTAGCTGGGGTGGCACAACGGAAAAAATGGCAAAGATGATTTCCTCATCTAACGGCGGGGAGCTTTTTAGGATTGAGCCGACAACGGCTTATCCAACAAGCTACACTCCTTGTACTGAAGTTGTAAAAGAAGAGCTGGACAAGGGCATTTTCCGCGAGGTAAAAAGGGCTCCGGATTTTTCTAAGTACGATACAATTTTTGTAGGAGTTCCTGTATGGTGGCATACAGCACCAACCCTTATGACTCATTTCCTTGAAAATCATTCTGCCGACCTTAAGGGCAAAACTGTCATTCCTTTTTTGACCTATATGGCGACCTACCGCGACGAAACTCTTCAGGCTCTTGTAGACGCGACGCCGACTGCAAAGCACCTTGAAGGCTTAGGAACAACAAATCCAAATCAGAACGATGTAGATGCATGGCTTAAGAAAATTGGGTTAGGAAAATAATTTTTAGGAGATATTATTATGGATTATGTAACATTATCAAACGGAATTAAAATGCGTCGTTCGCTAACGCGAACTTACCGAGTTTCCGCTTCGCGAAAACTCGCGCAGGAACAGGAGTCCTAAAATGGAATATAAGACTTTATCTAATGGAATTAAAATGCCTGTTTTGGGCTATGGTGTGTATCAGGTGACAAAGGAAGAGGCTGAGCGTTGTGTTTCGGATGCTCTTGAGGTGGGTTACCGTTCGATTGATACGGCACAGAGTTACTTCAACGAGGAAGAAGTAGGAAACGCAATTGCAAAATCGGGCATTGCCCGGAGCAACATTTTCCTTACAACAAAAGTCTGGATTGAGCATTACGGCTATGACTCTTGCAAGGCTTCTGTAGAAGAATCTCTTAAGAAACTCAAGACTGATTACATTGACCTCATGCTTCTTCATCAGCCTTTTGGTGATGCTTACGGTGCATGGCGCGCTCTTGAAGAATTTTATGAAAAAGGAATTTTAAAGGCAATCGGAATCTCCAATTTTTATGCCGACCGCATGGTGGAGTTTGCGTCCTTCAACCGCATTAAGCCTATGGTGAATCAGGTGGAATGTCATCCTTTGAATCAGCAGATAGAGGCGAAAAAATGGAATGACAAGTACGGTATTCAGCTTGAAGCCTGGGCCCCTTTTGGCGAGGGTCGTGGTGGTCTTTTTGAAAATCCTGTGTTAAAAGAAATTGCTGCCGCACATGGAAAAACAACAGCTCAGGTAATGCTTCGCTGGCACATGCAGAGAGGAATTGTGGTTATTCCAAAATCAACCCACAAGGAACGCATGGCAGAAAACCTGAATGTCTTTGATTTTACCCTCACTGCCGAAGAGATGGCAAAAATTACTGCTCTCGATACTGCAACAAGTTCTTTCTTCAGTCATCAGGATCCTGCAATGGTGGAATGGTTCGTAAAAATGGTTGAAGAGCGGAAGAAGCAGCAGAATTCTTCAAAAGAAAAGAAGGCATGGTAGAAAAGCGAAGGAATCAGTTATGATGTTCCCCGTGATGGTTGCACTTAGCTTCAAAGTTTGGCTGTAACCCGGGGACATATTCAACACATCCTATTCTAGTTTCGTACTTTATTCCGACAGGTGTCAAATTCCAAAATAGGCAGTTTAATGCCTGCAAGGAGAACGAAATGAAACAAGAAATGTTTTTATTCAGGTTATAAAAAAGCCTGCAAGAAACAATATGAAAAAAGAAAGCCATTTTTTCAAATTCTTTTTTGAAAAAATGGCTTCTTTTATTAAGCAAGGAAGTGTTTAGCACGCCTACTGTTTTTTTGAAACAAGCTGCCGAAGATAATAGTTTCTTTTAATTTTCATAAAAAACTCATCATTCGGGCTGAACATAACTTACAAGAATCCAGCCTTCTACGCCAGCTTAACTTTTCCAATCAGCGTAAGAACGTGGTCAGGGCAGATTTTTACACATTCGCCGCAGCTTACGCACTGGCTGTAGTCAACCTGCGGAATTCCTGTGGCAATGTTTATGCAGCCAACCGGACATTTCCTTACGCACATTCCGCATTTAAAGCAGCCCACAGAGCAGTCCTTTTTAATCTGAGGCTTGTTGTCGCTATGGTTTGAACATCGCGCAATCGCTCCGGCCGTGTTTTTTGCAATAAGAGTGAACAAATGCTTCGGGCAAGTTTTTGCGCATTTTCCGCAGCCAACGCATTTTTCCGCATCAACTTTTGGAAGTCCATCCGACCCCATTGAAATCGCATCAAACGGACACGCTTCCACGCAGTCGCCAAAACCAATGCAGCCGAACGCGCATTTTTTTGTTCCGTTCATTGTAAGCTGGGCCGCCGCGCAAGTTTTTACACCTTCGTATTCAGCCTTTTCATGCGCGCATTCGTTTGTTCCGGCGCACGCCAGAAAAGCGATTTTTGGTTCTGCACTGCCCGCTGAAACACCCATAACCTCGGCGACTTTTTCTGCGACGGAAGCGCCGCCAGCAATACAGCCAGTCACTTCAGCCTCGCCATTTACCACAGCCTCGGCAAATGCGTCACAGCCTGCATAACCGCAGCCACCGCAATTCGCGCCGCTCAGAGCATCCCGCACTTCCTGAACCTTAGAATCCACGCGGACTGCAAAGATTTTCTTAAAAAGTCCAAGCAAAAGACCAAGCGCAAATCCGATTACAATGGCAACAATTATTGTGTATATAATTAAATTCATATTTCTACCTTTGATTTCCTGATTTTTTCAGCTACTTAATCAATCCCTTAAAGCCCATGAATGCCAGCGAAAGAAGTCCGGCCGCCACGTATAGAATCGGAGCGCCCTTAAAACTCTGCGGAACACTCGCTGTCTTCAACCTTGAGCGAACCCCAGACATAATCACCATGCTCAGCAGGAATCCGGCCGCCGTTCCAAGAGCATAAATCAAGCTCTGGCCATAGCCGTAATCTTTTCCAATGCAGTTAATAGTCACACCAAGAACAGCGCAGTTTGTTGTAATAAGAGCAAGGTAAACACCCATTGACTTATACAACGAAGGAATTGATTTTTTCAGGAAGAATTCCACAAGCTGAACCAGCGATGCAATCACAAGAATAAAGAACAAAGTCTGAAGAAACTGAAGTCCAAGCGGAACCATCACAAGCTTGTAAATCGGCCAGGTCACGGCAGTAGCAAGAACAATAACAAAAGAAGTCGCTATTCCCATTCCGGCGGCCTTATCTGTCTCGCTGGTCATTCCGATAAAAGGACAAATTGCAAGATACTGAATAAAAACAACATTATCAACAATCGCAGATTTCAAAAAAAGTTTAATCAAATCAAGCATTATTTTCCTCCGGTTTTTTCTGTTTCAGCAGGCTTTGCGCCGCACGCAGACGAGCAGCATGAACAGTCCGAGCAATCCTCGGTGTCCGGCTCCTCAGGCTTTCTGCCGTTTTTCTTTGCAGCAACATATTTTCCAAACTGAACAAGCGCGCCTAAAAATCCAAAAACCAGAAATCCGCCCGGAGCGCTGTTAAAAACGCCGATTCGATACGCTTCAGGAATCACTGTAACCATCAGCGGAGTTCCTGCCATCAAAGTTCCGCCGCCAAGCAACTCGCGGAAGAACGCAATCAGCACAAGAACAATTGTGTATCCAATTCCCATTCCAAGCGCGTCCAGAATTGAATTTCCAACATTGTTTTTTGAAGCGAACGCCTCTACCCGGCCCATGATAATGCAGTTTACTACAATCAATGGAAGAAAAACGCCAAGCGCCTCATAAAGCGACTCAACGTAGGCATTAAGAACAAGCTGAACAATCGTTGTAAAAGCCGCGATGATGATAATAAACACAGGAAGCCTTACCGCGGAAGGAATGAATTTTCTAAAAACGCTTATTACAATTTCACTCATAACAAGAACGAAAAGCATTCCCATTCCCATTCCAAGACCATTAAAAATGCTTGTTGTTACACCCAAAGACGAGCACAAACCGATATTCAGCACAAGAAGCGGATTTTCTTTTATAAAGCCGTTCGTAAAAATCTGAAGAGGTTTATTCATTCTTACCTCCAATATATGAAAGCAAAGTTTCCGTACCGGCTTTCAATAAATCTGCAACTCCAAGGCTTGTAATTGTCGCGCCGGAAATCGCATCAAAATTTTTGTCTTTTTCAAAACCATCTTTTGCGTTTTTTCCTTCAAACTGTCCGTAGAAAGTTTTTCCGTTTGGCAATTTAAAGGTTGAATCGCTGGCTTTTAACCCGAACCCCGGAGAATCAGTATTTTTCAAAAACTGGACACCGGTAATCGTTCCGTCAGAAGCCATTCCCACAATCAGCGTCGCGGTATCATAAGTCGGGCCGGAAACCTGGGCTGCGCCGCCGGCAACCTTTCCGTCTTTTTCTGCAATAATCAGGCTTTCAATTTTGATTGAACCAATATTTTTTGGCTCGTAGTCATTTTTCTGCTCAAAAGAAAAACCTTCGCCCGGAAAAAACGAAGCCATCGCCGCATTAACTTTTTTAACCTGATTCTGCGCGATTTTAGGAGCCGTAAAATTATTGACAACAGCAAGCACCGTGCAGGAAACAACCGCATAAACAGCAAGAGTAATCCCAAGTCTTATCATGCTAAAAATCGAATCATCATTTTTTGTGTCAGTCATTCTTGCCTCCGGCTTCAATTTTTCTTTCCTCCGCAGAATTCAAATCAAATTCCATGTTGATTTTTGCCGTTTCAGGACGACGGTTTCCTTTTTTTCCGTAGCCATACATTCTTTCCGTAAGATTATTAAGGAACGGAACGACCGCATTCATAATCAGAATGCTGAACATAACGCCTTCCGGATAGCCGCCGAATTTTCTGATTAAAAATGTAATAAGACCCGCTCCGGCGCCAAACACAAGCCGGCCGGCTTTAGTAACAGGAGCAGTCGCATAATCGGTAATCATAAATGTCGCGCCAAAAATCAAACCGCCGGTAAGAAGCGCGATTCCAACATCGCGGACCGCCGCAGAAAAACCGGAAGAAATTCCTGCAAAAAATGTACACACCGCAACAGTCCCGACCATTGCAAGCGGAGCGCGCCAGTCTATGATTTTTGCAATCAAAAGAAACATAAAAGAAACCAAAAGCAGAAGAATCGAAGTTTCGCCGATACAACCGGCGCGGTTTCCTACAAAAAACTTAAGAAAATCAAAATTTTCAGACACACCTGCCTTAAGCTGGCTCAAAACCGTAGCGGAAGTAATGCCGTCCCATTCAGCAAGATTCCCGGAAACCGCGGAAGCATCCGGATTAAACCAGGTAGCCCCGATTGCCGCCGGAAAACTTATAAAAAGAAACGCGCGGCCTGTAAGAGCCGGGTTAAAAACATTGCTTCCTATTCCGCCAAAAAGACCTTTTGCAATAACCATCGCAACAAAATCGCCGACAAGAACAATCCAGAACGGAACTGTAGAAGGCAGCACAAGAGCAAGCATAACACCGCTTACCGCGGCAGAAAGATTCGCAACAATAACCTTTTGCCCCGTAATTTTCTGAAAAAGCGCCTCAAAAAATACGCAGCCGACAACGCTAAAAAGCACAACCGCCAGCGCCCTGAATCCAAAAAACACAGTTCCGGCAATAACTTCAGGAAGAAGCGCAAGCAGAACGCAAGCCATTATTTTTTGAGTAGAATTTCCAAGCGAAAAATGAGGACTTGAAGAAATATGGAATTTTATATCTGTCATTTTTTTACCGTTCCTTCAGTTTTATTTTCAGTTTTATTTTTTTCCTGCGCCATCTTCATGCGTGCAATTCCCTTGCCAAGCCTGATTCTCTGAACAATCTTTATACGGCTTGGGCACACAAACGCGCAGCATCCACATTCAATGCAGTCCATAAGGCCAAACCTTTTCGCCCTGTCAATATTTCCTTCTTTTAATGAACGAAGCATCATTACAGGACTCAAATGCATTGCGCAGGTATTCGCGCATCTGGCGCAGCTTATGCACGGGTCTTCCTCAAAAAGGCTGGTTTCTTTTTCTGTAAGAAACACAACGCCGCTTGTTCCTTTTGCAACCGGAAATCCGGTGGAGCTCATCGCAAAGCCCATCATCGGACCGCCGGAAATACACTTTACGGCAGCCCCTTCTTTCAAAGAAAAAGTGCCCGGAATCAAATCGCTGATTAAAGTTCCAATCGGCACGCGGATATTGCAAGGATTTTCCACCGCGCCGCCAGAAATCGTAAGGCTTCGCTCAATCAAAGGCATACCAAGGCGGAACGCGTCGCTTATCGCGCAGACAGTACCAACGTTGCAGATAATGCAGCCAGCATCAGCCGGAAGCTTTGCGCTAGGAATCTCAATTCCAAGGCACGATTCAACAATAAATTTTTCAGAGCCCTGAGGATACTTCGTCTTTACAAGACAAACAGAAATATCATCTCCGTACCCCTTCTTTTCAATTTCAGTCTCAAGAAGCGGCTTTATGTAGGATTTATTGTCTTCAAGCGCAATAATTCCAGCGGCGCCCACAAGATTCAAGACAATCGCAAGCCCATCGATAACCTTTTCAGGAATTTCCTGCATAGTCCGCTCATCGCAGGTCAAATAAGGCTCGCACTCAGCGGCATTAACAAGAACATACTCAATCTCCTTGTCCTCCGGCGGATTCAACTTCACATGAGCCGGAAAAGACGCGCCGCCCATTCCGACAATCCCGGCATTTTTAATTCTGGCAAGAGCCTCGTCATGACCGCATGTAAAAGGATCAAGCGGCTCCATAAAATCAGTCGCATCAGAATCATCCGCCTGAATAACAATGCATTGCGCCAGACCATTTCCGGTAACAAGATTATTTGCAATTTTCTTTACAGTTCCTGCCACAGAAGCGTGAACCGGGCAATTCATAAATTTTTCGCCGTTTGCAATAACCTGACCTTTTTTTACAACATCGCCAACCTTTACAACAGGAGTATTCGGAGCACCGCCCATCGTCACAGGAATCGTTACCGTTTTTGACGCAGGAAAAGCAGGCGTAACCGGGCATTTATTGCTCAATTCCTTCATTTCCTTCGGGTGAATGCCACCTCTAAAAGTATGCAGTTTTTTCATATCATAAATTATACAATAACCAAAAAAACGTGTCTATTTTATTACAGCACAAAGGATTAAATTAGCATAGGCTAACTTTTATCTTTACGGGCGGAATTCCTTCATCCCAGTCAGAAACTCCACAAAACACAAATCACTCTTGAAAACCGCACTTCCGCGGCCCGCTCACGCTCGGTCCTGGCGCACGCGCCAGTCCTTTTGCCACCGGCAAAACCGCTCCACCACGGCGCAAGGGAATTCAGATACAAATAATTTCATTAATACAAAACGTGCATGAGCCAGCCCCAATGCGTATGCTTTTGCTTAGATTTTTGCTTTAAATATTTCAAAAAAATCCATTATAATAAAACCATGAACGAACAGATAAAAAACGAATTATTTTCGTATATAAAAGAAAGCAAGGAACAGATGGTTCAGCTGGAGACGCTTTTGACTTCGCACCCGGCTCTTGCCCCGGAAAACGGCGGACAGGGAGAACTGGAGAAGGCGAAAGCGCTTGTTGAATGGCTAAAGGCTCAGGGCGTAAGCGAATCCCAGATAGAAGAATTTGACGCGCCAGACGAGCGTGTAAAAAGCGGAATCCGCCCGAACATTGTGGTAACAATTCCCGGCGAAAAAGACGACTTCAACATCTGGGTCATGGCGCACCTTGATGTTGTTCCGCCCGGAAATTTAAAGCTGTGGAACACCGACCCTTGGAGCGTTACGGAAAAAAACGGAAAAATATATGGCCGAGGTGTAGAGGACAACCAGCAGGGCCTGGTTTCCGGAGTTTTCGCAGGACTTTCATTCATCAAAAAAAACGTAAAGCCTGCCCATACGGTAAAACTGCTTTTTATGGCGGATGAGGAAGTCGGTTCAGCCTACGGAATGATTTGGCTTCTGCGCAATACAAAAATCTTTCAGAAAAACGACATCTACCTTATCCCGGACGGCGGGGATAAAAACGGCGAGACCATCGAAATCGCCGAAAAAAACATTCTTTGGCTAAAACTTACAGTAAAAGGAAAACAGAGCCACGGCTCGCGCCCAGACCAGGGAAACAACGCCTGCCTTGCCGCCTGCGACCTTAGCCTCCGGCTAAACGGAATGCAGAACATATTTAATAGAAAAGATCCGCTTTTTACACCAGATTATTCAACATTTCAGCCTACAATGCGCTCCGCAAACGTTGAAGGAGTAAACATAATTCCAGGGGAAGACGTTTTTTGCATGGACTGCAGAATTTTGCCATGCTACACAATCGCCGAAGTCTTAAAAGAAACTGAAAAACAAATTGCAGAAACAGAAAAGCTATACAAAGTAAAAATTTCCTACGAAATCCTTCAAAGCTCAGAAAGCCCTGCCACACCGCAAACAGCTCCGGTTGTAACAAAACTAAAGGATGCGCTGGAAGCGGTACACGGAATCAAGGCAAGGACAATAGGAATAGGCGGCGGAACGGTCGGCGCAGAGCTCAGACGAGAAGGAATGCACTGCGTTGTCTGGAGCACCATGGACGAACTTGCGCACATGCCTAACGAATACTGCATTGTGGAAAACATAGTAAAGGACGCCCTGACCCTTGCAGAACTTTTCTGCCAGAAATAGCGCCATTAAGGAACAATGCGCTCCCAAGGCAAGCGCACGTGGCGTATTCTCATAAGGAATGCGCCACGGAATTGCAGCCGGATTACAAATTACTATTCATATCCTTTAATTTTTCTGATAATTCTTCATCGCAAGTAATATTTACAACAGCCTTTAAAATATCATCATTTGTCGTTAAAATTATTTGTACAAAACCCTGAAAGTCTGGAAAATGATTTTTATTTCCGGGGAAAATTTAAAGCCGACAATTTCACCTTCTTCTTCAAGGTTTTCCTGCCAGCGGATTTTCCACTGCTCAAGGTTTTCATCCTCGCCTTCCTTCCGGGCCATTCCCCAAGTAATTTCGCTAAAAGGCAGAATATTCACAGACTCAATCTCTATTACAGCACGGGGATTATTTCCGCGGTCAAAAACAAGATACAGTTCTCCGGAAACAGGAAGCGGCTCGCAGTCAACAGAATAAGAGGCAAAAGTTGAAAAAATTGCCGTCCGCCGGCCAGAAAGAATATTTGCAATCTGCGCGTCATTTGTAAAACCGGCGGACTCAAAAGTCAAATCGCCTGCGCACTTTGAATCGGAATCCGTTCCAGTTTCTGTTATAAATTTTTGCCAGAATTCATCCGCGGAAGACAAAGCCATATTTTCCCTCTATTTATCTATTTATTTATTGCGTCTTAGCATTAAAATAAACGCTGTTATAAAAAAAATGTCCGGCAATGCCGTAAAAATCAAGGTGGTAAGCGGAATTCCAAAAAAAACAACTGATTCCGGAAAAATTATTCCCAGAACCAAAAGAATTTCATAGACAACTCCAGCATATTTTGCAACGACACCGACAACAAGATTCATCCATACCGCGTCTTTTGTTTTTGACCACAGCAAAATCGAGCAAAACGCGGCGATTCCGCCTAAGATAAGTTTTATCGCGTATAAAATCATCTGGCTCTGAGTCATCGCTAGCCCTCGAACGGATTATTTTTCAGTTTTGTAAAGACACCCTTGTCTGCGCCAAACGGAACAATCGAAGGACTTGCAAAATCCGGATTTATGACAAGACCGCAGTCAAGGCAATGGAGAGCAAAAGCCCTGTAATTTTCTTTTAAGATTTTTGGAAAAAGATACGGCCCTTTTCGCTCCCAATACCTTGAAAGAACCTTGTCGTACAAAAACCAGTCTTTTTCAGAGCGAACCTGAAGCGCGGAAATAAGATTATAAACCGAGCGGGCAATCGCCGCATGTAGCGGAGCCGGCAGTTTTTTTCCTGTTGAAAAAACAACACCGCGCTCAAAAGCGTTTTTTACACAATCAGGCTTTGCCGCGACAAAATAAACTGGCTCAGCCCATGGAAGAGGCGGCTCAAAAACGATAGAGTCAATTTCAGCCCAGTTTATTTCCACAGAATTCCATGGACGAAAGAAATTTGTTCCGGCCGGAGAAAGCGCAACCGCCGCCCTGAACGCCTCTTCTTTTGAATAATAGACAAAAAGCTCTCGTTCTGAAGCAAAAAGCTCCTGAACCGCCCTTTTTGTCCTGTACGGAAAATCTGTGTTAAAACTTCCGGCAATTCCGCGGCAAAGGACATTCTTGAACATTGTAAATGCAGAGCCGCCTTCCCAGCCAAGAATCGCGCGTCCGTTTTCCTGGAACATATCAGTAAGCCGTACACCTTTTGCAGTATACAAAAAGCATTTTTTCGCGCGTTTTACAGCACCGAATCTTGAATAAATTTCTGAAGCCAAAAAATCTATATCTGACATCCTACTTCCATTCTTGAAAAACTACAGTCTTGCAAGTTTTTCGTTTATCATTTTTGTAGCCTGACCAGGATTTGCCTTGCCATGGGATTCTTTCATAACCTGCCCCATGAGCCAGCCCACAACATTTGTCTTTCCTTTCTTAAAATCTTCAATTGCTTTTGGATTCGCGGAAATAACTTTGTCAACAATCGACTCAATCGCGCCGGAATCGCTGACAACTTCCATGCCTTTTTCTTTTATAATCAAAGAAGGCATTCTGTTCGTTGCAAGCATATCAGCAAAAACCTCTTTTCCCTGCTTTGAAGTGATTTTCTTTTCTTCAAGAGCATCGGCAAGCTCCGCAATGTGCTTCGGCGTGATTTTCACATCGTTTATAGTCTGCTTGTTTTCGTTCAAAACCGCAAGAAGCTCGGCAATTATAAGATTCGCAACGCGCTTTGGACTCTTTGAAGAATCAGCAGCCTCTTCATACCACAAAGAAAGCTCGCGTGTGCTTGTAAGAACTTCTGAATCAAACTGTGTAAGACCGAATTCTTCCTGAAAACGAACCCTTTTCTGCTCCGGAAGCTCGCCGACCTGGCCGCTTGCTTTTTCCACAAGCTCTGTGCTTACAGTAAACGGCTTAATGTCCGGCTCTGTTGTAAAGCGATAGTCAACAAAAGAATTTTTTGTTCGCATAACCTGGGTAACGCCATTTACTTCATCCCAGTTCATTGTGTTTTTAAATCCAGGGTTAAATTCCTGGCGGTCTTCAATAAATTCCTTAAGCTGACGCTGCGCCTCATACGCGCAGGCTTCACGGATTGACTTAAACGAGTTCAGGTTTTTAATTTCAGAAATCGGAGTATGGTAAAGTTTTCCATTCTCCCAGACATTAAGGTTTATATTCGCATCGCAGCGCATATTTCCTTCCTCAAGGTTACCCTTTGTTACTTTCACGTAGCGCAGGATTTCCTGAACAGTCTGCATGAACAGGGCGGCTTCTTCCGGACTGGTCATATCAGGTTTTGTTACAATTTCTATAAGAGGAGTTCCGCAGCGGTTGTAGTCAATGTAGGAATGGTTTCCCTTAAGGTGCAGGGATTTTCCTACGTCTTCCTCAAGGTGGATGCGTTCAATTCGCACACGGCGGTACTTTCCGTCAACAATGCAGTCTTCGCCAATAAAATTCTTTGAACGGAATTTTTCGCCGCCCGGCTGCTCATCTTTTGGATAGTGAATCAGCGGAAGATCAACAAAACCGTCTGTGCAAAGCGGCAAATCGTACTGTGTAATCTGATAGCCTTTTGCCAAGTCCGGATAAAAATAATGCTTGCGGTCAAATTTTGTAAAGCGCGCAATATCGCAGTTCAAGGCAAGCCCCGCAACCGCGCCAAGCTCAACATAACCTTTTGAGATGCGCGGCATAGCGCCTGGAAGCCCAAGACAAACAGGGCAGACACGAGTATCCGGCATTCCGCCGTAACGGTTTTCGCAGGCGCAGAACGCCTTTGTCTTTGTAAGAAGCTGAGTGTGGATTTCGCATCCGATTACAATTTCATATTTATCAATAGCCATATTTTCTTCCTAACGCTTATTTTTTAATTGGAATTCCGCATTCAGGATGATCGTTTTCCCAAACCTGAGCAATCTGAAGCAATTTTGCCTCGCTGAACATAGGACCTGCAAACTGCATTCCAATCGGCATATTGTCAGAGCTTACCGCTTTGCCTGCCGGAACATTAATAGAAGGAATGCGCGCAAGATTTACAAAAACTGTATACATATCGCTCAAATACATTTCAAGCGGATTATCAACTTTTTGGCCGAGCTTGAATGCCGGAGTCGGACAGGTAGGACAAAGGACAATGTCGTAGCTTTCAAAAAGTTTTGCCATTTCACGCTGGATTCTTGCGCGCACTGTCATTCCTTTTTTATAGGTGTCGCCGGAAAACTGCTCTGAAAGAACGTAGTTTCCAATAACAATACGCCGCTTTACTTCCGGTCCAAAACCATTTGAACGCGTATCAACAAAAAGCTCATCATAGCCATGACCGTTGTCAACGCGCGCGCCGTAACGGATTCCATCAAAACGGCTTAGATTTGAAGCCGCCTCTGAAAGCGCGATAACGTAATAGCTTGCAATCGAAGCATCAAGAACAGGCAGGTCAACCTCATCAATCTTTGCGCCTTTTGACTCGAACCATTTTCTTGTCTGGTCAAAGACCGCCTTTACATCAGAATCAAGACCTTTTGTTTCAAGGAACTGCCTTGGAATCGCAACTTTCAGTGAGTCCATATTTTTGTACGGCTCAAGATTCTTTAATTTTTCCGCCTCAGGAAGTTCCGCGGAAGTATCATCATAAAAATCCTCGCCGGCCATCGCTGAAAGAGGAATCGCAATATCAGAAGGCGTATGCCCCATAATTCCAACCTGGTCAAGCGATGAACCGTAAGCGACAACTCCCCAGCGCGACAAAACGCCGTAAGTCGGCTTTAAGCCGTAGATTCCGCAGTAAGAAGCCGGAAGACGGACCGAGCCGCCGGTTTCCGTTCCAAGCGAGAACAAAGCCTGGTTTGCGCTGACAGCCGCCGCGGATCCGCCCGAAGAACCGCCCGAAACATACTCGCGGTTGATAGGATTTCTTGTTGCGCCGTAAGAAGAATATTCAGTTGAAGAACCCATCGCAAATTCGTCCTGATTGCAGCGGCCGAGCGGAATCGCTCCGGCGGCTTCCAGACGGCTTACAACAGTCGCATTGTACGGCGCTGTGTAGCCCTGAAGAATCTTTGAGCCGCAGGTAAGCTTGTGTCCTTTGGAACTGATGTTGTCTTTATTTGCAAAAGGAATTCCAAGAAGCGGCTTTTTTTCAAAAAGCTCTTCCAGTTTTCCTTCGTTTTTTGCTTTTTCAATTTCTTTGTCCGCTTCCTCAGCCTTTAAAATCGCGTCTGCGTAAAGCTCAAGAAATGCGTTCAGCGGTTTTTCAGAAGCTTTATCTTTTTCAAAAGTTTCAACCGAGTCTTTTACAAGTTTTACACTGGTTGTCTTTCCGGATTTTAAAGCCTCAACGGTTTCTTTTATTGTATACATAGTTTTTCCTTCAGATTAATGGGGTTTTAGGGGCGACGCCCCTAGGAGAAGGGGTAGTTTGCAACGAAGTGCAAACGAGGGGAAGACTTTCCCCCGCATGACATTAAGCGCCCTCGCCAAGAACTTTTGGAACCTGGAAATATCCGTCCATAAATTCATCGGTAACTTTTTTTACATCGGAAATATCAAGTCCCGGCACAACTGTATCGTCGCGAAGCTTTTCGGCTTCTGTAGAAGGATATGCATCATACGGATTTTCGCTGTCGTCGTATTTTGAAAGAATATCGAAATATCCGACAATTTCGTCAACCTGCTTTTTTAGGGTTTCAAGATTTGTGCTTTCCGGAGAAAGGCGCGAAAGATAAAGGAGATTGTTCAGCGTCTCCTCGTCAATTTGTTTGTGAGTACTCATAGGTTCATTATAAAAAAAAATTGCCGCTTAGACAATAAAATTACAAGGCAAATCAAGGCAAACGCATTATAAATGTATTCAGCAAAAAACTTGCTCCCAGTCACGGTTTCGTGGTTCAAAATCG